>Ga0190275_10000174_pt1 | contig 68719 bp, 65 predicted proteins | sample Popmic550T_FD_133745 | JGI IMG/M metagenome (GOLD analysis project Ga0190275, IMG submission 133745) | Populus adjacent soil microbial communities from riparian zone of Yellowstone River, Montana, USA - 550 T | ecosystem: Environmental > Terrestrial > Soil > Riparian zone > Trees stand | place...
ACCCTTCGCATGTTGCGCGCCTCGACATGCTGCAGGCGGTTGCGAAGGATGACCCAGTCGACGCTCGACCCGTGGGTCTTGGCTCGCTGGGTGCGGCTCTTCCAGACCAGTTCGGCGTAGAAGCTGGGGCGGCGGACCCGGTAGGTCTCGGCGTCGACCTGGCCGATCAGGTCGAGGTCGACGAAGCTGTCGTTGATCGGCGTGACCAGGGTGTCCGCGCGGATCATGGCGGCTCGGGCATGGGGATCGTCGCGGCCGGGCGTATCGACGACGACGATCTCGACTCCGGCCGAGATTCGCTCGAGCTGGGCTTCGATCGTCTCGTCCTTGTCCGGGTCGAACGTCTCGTAAGCGGGCATGACGAGGTCGATGCCGAGCCGCTTCACCGTCTCCGCCCGATTGTCGAGATAGCGGCCGAGCGTGCGCTGCCGGGTGTCGAGATCCAGAGCGGCGACGCGCCGGCCGGCGGCGGCGAGCGCGACGGCGCTGTGCACAGCCGTGGTCGACTTGCCGGTGCCGCCTTTCTCATTGGCGAAAACGATGAAATGCGGCGCCGCCATCTGCTACCCTTGATTCTGTAAGCCGCCCCCCGCAAGGGCGTCGCCCAAGCTGATATCGGAGGCGGCAAGAGGGTGCAAACGGTCCGTGACATCGAAACGCTGAGGGACGCGGTGGCGGACCTGCGGGCGGAAGGCGCGACGATCGCCTTCGTTCCGACCATGGGCGCGCTCCATGCCGGCCATATGGCCCTGGTCGCGGAGGGACGGCGGCGGGCGAGCCATGTCGTCGCGTCGATCTTCGTCAACCCGACCCAGTTCGCCGCCCATGAGGACCTTTCCACTTATCCCCGGCGCGAGGCGACCGACGCCAAGATGCTCGAGGAGGAAGGCTGCTCGATCCTGTGGTCGCCCGACGTCGCGACCATGTATCCGGGCGGCTCCGAGATCGATGTCCGCGCCGGAAGCATGGGCGAGGGCCTCGACGGCGCCTCCCGCCCGGGCCATTTCGACGGGGTGGCGACGGTCGTGTCGCGCCTGTTCGATCAGGTCCGGCCCGACATCGCCTTGTTCGGCGAGAAGGATTATCAGCAGCTCGCGGTCATCCGGCAGATGGCGCGCGACCTCGGTCTCGCCGTCGAGATCGTCGCCGTCCCCACGCAGCGCGACGCCGACGGTCTCGCCCTCTCGTCCCGCAATACCTATCTGACCGACGAGGAGCGGCAGTCGGCACGGGCGCTGCCCCGCGCGCTGGGCGAGGCGGCGGCGGCGATCCAGCGCGGCGGCGACGTGGCCGAGGCGCTCGCGACCGCGAAGGAGCGGCTGTCGAAAGCGGGCTTCGATCCGATCGACTATGTCGAATTGCGCGACGCGGAGACTCTGGCGACGGTGACGTCGCTGGAGCGGCCGGCGCGGCTGCTGGCGGCGGCGAGGATCGGGCGGACCCGGCTGATCGACAATCTGGCGGTGGAGCCCTCTTAACTCCTCCCCTGCATTCGCAGGGGAGGGGGACCGCCCGAAGGGCGGTGGAGGGGCCTTGCCGATTCCGCAGAACCCCCCACCACCGCCTTCGGCGGCGGTCCCCCTCCCCGAGAAATCTCGGGGAGGAATTTAGGGTGTAAACGCCGTTAACCATTTGTTGGTGATCGCCTGCGCAAACCTGTCCCCGACACGCGATAAACAACAAGGGGCATGTCAAATGGGGAACAGCCTGAAATCCGCGACTTTCCTGATCGAAAGCCGCCTCGCCGACGCCGCCATGGGCGATCCGGACGCACTCTACGAGCTCGGCGTCGCCTACTCGACCGGGACCCACGGCCTCGATGTCGACCTCATCGAAGCGCATAAATGGTTCAACCTCGCCGCCCTGAACGGCAGCGAGCGCGGCCAGGAATGCCGGGCCGAGATCAGCGAGGAGATGACCGCCCGCGAGATCGCCGAAGCCCAGCGCCAGGCGCGGGCGTGGCTGTCGGATACGACGGTGCGGCGGGCGGCCTGATCCCTTCCCGTCATCCCGGCGAAAGCCGGGACCTCGGCGAGAAAAGGCGCCTTCCCGACCTGAGGTCCCGGCTTTCGCCGGGATGACGGTGCCTTCTTCCCCTCAGCGCGCCGGCGCGCCGTCCTTATATTTCGCGAACCAGGCCAGTATCGCCCCCGCCTTCGCCCCCGCCTGCGACGGCCGCGCCGCGATTCCGCCATGGCTGGCGCCCGGGACCTTGACCAAGGCGGTCGGCACGCCCCGCAGCTGAAGCGCCGTATAATATTGCTCCGCCTCGCTGACCGGGGTCCGGTAATCCTGGCTTCCGACCACGACCAGGGTCGGGGTCTTCACATTCCCGACCAGCGACAGCGGCGAACGCGCCCAGAAGGCCTCGTGATTCTCCCACGGATATTGGCCGAACCAGTAGCGCGAGAAGAAAGCGGGATTGTCGGCCGTCAGAGCGAAGCTCGCCCAGTCGATCACCGGCTTCTGGGTCGCCGCCGCCTTGAAGCGGTCGGTCTTGCCGACGATCCAGGCGGTGAGAACCCCTCCGCCCGAGCCGCCGGTGACGTAGAGATGCTCCGGATCGGCGAAGCCGCCGGCGATGGCGGAGTCGACCGCGGCCATCAAATCGTCATAGTCGCGGCCGGGATAAGCGTGGTGGATGAGGTTGGCGAACTCCTCTCCGTAGGAGGTCGAGCCGCGCGGGTTGACCGAAAGGACGGCATAGCCCGCGGCGGCGTAGAGCTGGTTGTCGGTCGAGAAATGCGGCCCGTAGGCCGCGAAGGGGCCGCCATGTATCTCCAGGATCAGCGGCACCCGCCGGCCCTCGCTCCAGCCCGGGGGAAGCGTCAGCCACGCATCGACCCGGCGATTGTCGAAGCTGGTCGCGGTGAGCTGGCGTACCTCCCCCAGCCTTTTGGAATCGAGCAATTCCGAGTTGAGGCGGGTCAGCTGCCGCCGGGCGCCGCCGCGATAGAGCGCGACGTCGGGCGGGCGCCGGGCGTTTCCGCTCGGCGCGGCGACGGCGCCGTCGCGGGCGACGCTGAAGCCGCCGCCGGTATAGGGCCTGTCCAGAGCGGAGCCGCTCAACCCCTCGGCGACGGTGCGCACAATGCCGTCGAGGCCGACCCGGGCCACCTTTCGAGTGCCGCGCTCTTCATAGGCGACGTAGATCGAGCGGCCGTCCGCGGCCCAGACCGGGGAATCGACGCTTCGGTCGAGCGAGCCGGTCAGCAGGCGGGAGCCGGCGCCCTCACGATCCATGACGTAGAGCGCATTATTCTGGTAGCCGAGCCTTTTGTCGTCGAAGCCGGTATAGGCGACGAGGCGGCCGTCGGGGGAGACGACAGGCTCCGCATCCGGGCCACGCCGGTCGGTAAGGGCGCGGATCGCGCCGGTGGCGACGTCGAGCGCATAGACTTCGCTGTCCAGCGGCTCGCGGGCCCAATTGGGGGACCGGTTGCTGCTGAAGACGATCGACCGCCCATCGCGGGCCCAGCTCAACGGTCCGTTGTCATGGACCGAGCCGAAGCTGAGCTGGCGGGGCGCGCCGCCGTCGGCCGGGACGAGGAAGATGTGGCTGAAGCCGGGCTTGAGATAGCCCTCCTCGTCGGTGCGATACTGGATTTCGCTATGGACTTCGAGCGGCGGCGCCCATTGCGCGCCCTCCGGCTTGGCCGGCAGGGCGCCGAGCTTCACGCCTTCGCCCGGAACGAACATCGTATAGGCGATCTGACGTCCGTCGGGGGACCAGGCGAGGCTCGTCGGGGAATCCGGCAAGCCGGTGATCCGGACCGATTCGCCGCTCGCCAGCCAGCGGACGAACAATTGCGCGGCGCCGCCTTCCGCGGTCGAGATGTAGGCGAGGCGCTTGCCGTCGGGAGACCAGCGCGGCTGGCTGTGGGCGCCGGGGCCGGCGGCGAGCGGCGCCTGCTCGCCGCTGCGCGTGTCGATGAGCCAGATCGAGGGCCGCATGCGGTCGGTCATGATGTCGCCCGAGCGCCGGACATAGGCGATGGCGGAGCCGTCGGGGCTGATCTGCGGATCGCTCGCCGCTTCAAGGGAGAAGAGGTCGCGGGCCTCGAACAGGCGCGACGGGCCTTCCTGGGCGGCGGCGGGCGCGGCGAACAGCAGCAGGATTGCAAAGGCTTTGCGGATCATGGGGCCCCTTTCACGTGACCCTCTCCCGTCCTTGCGCAAGAGGAGGAAGAGGGGCGAGACTTCGAATCACATCGCCTATCCCTTGCGGAACGGAGTCATTTCGGCAAGCGCCCCGATCTCGTCCGCCACCGCGCGGCGCTCGGCGGCGAGGAAATCGGCGACGGCCCCGCGAAAGCTCTCGTTCGGGATGAAATGGGCGGACCAGGTCGGGACGGGGGCATAGCCGCGGCTCAATTTGTGGGGGCCCTGGGCGCCCGCCTCGACCCGGGAAAGGCCGCGGGAAATCGCCGCCTCGATCGCCTGATGGTAGCAAAGCTCGAAATGGAGGTGCGGCACCTCCTCGGTCGTTCCCCAATAGCGGCCGTAAAGCGCGTCGGCGCCGATCAGGTTGAGAGCGCCGGCGATCGGCCGTCCGTCCCTCAGAGCGAAGACGAGGAGGATTCGGTCGGCCAGCCGCTCGCCGAGCAAGGAGAAGAATCGGCGGGTGAGATAGGGGCGGCCCCATTTGCGCGAGCCGGTGTCCTGATAGAAGGCCCAGAAGGCGTCCCAATGCGTCTCCGTGATCGCGGCGCCGGTAAGATGCTCGACCTCGAGGCCTTCCAGCGCCGACGCCCGCTCCCGGCGGAGCGCCTTGCGCTTGCGCGACGACAGGTCGGCTAGGAAATCCTCGAAGCCGCCATAGCCCCGATTGTGCCAGTGGAACTGGCTGTCGACCCGGATCAGCCAGCCGCAGCGCTCGAACAGGTCCACTTCCTCCTGGGCGATGAAGGTAGCGTGAGCCGAGGAGAGGCCGTGCTGGTTCACCACCGCCTCGGCGGCGGCGATCAGCCCGAGCGCCAAATCCTGGCGGTCGGTTAACAGCCGGCGGCCGGGGACCGGAGTGAACGGCACCGCGATCTGGAGCTTGGGATAATAATCGCCGCCGGCCCGTTCCCACGCCGCCGCCCAGCCATGGTCGAACACATATTCGCCCTGGCTGTGGCTTTTCACGTAGGCGGGCGCGACGGCGGCGGCGCGGCCGTCCTCGCCGTCGATGGCGATCGGCACGGGCTGCCATCCGGTCCGCGCCGTCGCGCTGCCTGATTCCTCGAGGGCCGAGAGGAAGGCGTGGCTCAGGAAGGGGTCGCCGGTCCCGGCGCAGCGGTCCCAGTCCGCCGGTTCGAACGAAGCGACCCCGCGTCCAAGCCGGGCCAGTATCTCGCTCATGCCGGCGGCGCCTCGAAGATGATCTGGTCGGCATAAGCGGCGGCGCGGTCGCGATCCGCCTCGCTGCGCACGGTCCAGGTATAGACCGGCAGGCCCCGCCGGCGCGCGGCCCCGGCGAAGCGGGAGGGAAGGTCCCGTATGTCGTAGGCGAGGAAGTCCGCCCGCGACCGCCACAGAGCGAGCGGGCGCTCGATCCGGCCCCTGAGGCCGCGCCGGCCGCTCTCGGTAACGACGAGGCCACGGAGCATTTGCGGGGCGTTGCGGGCGAACCAGGCGCCGACCTCGGGGTTGAACGACATCACTCCGAACGGCCCCTCATAGCCGGTCAGGGCCCTGGCCACCGCGGCGCAGAGCCGCTCGACGCGCCGCTCCGGCGACTTGACCTCGATGAGCAGGGGAGCCCGCCCGGCGATCCGGGCGAGGGCCTCCGACAGGCGCGGCATCCCGTCGGCGCCGATGCCGAAGCGGATGGCCTGCAGCTCCGCCGCGGTCCGCGCCGCGACCGGCCCCTTCCCCGTCGTCAGCCGGTCGAGCTCGTAATCATGGAAGACCATCGCCTCGCCGTCCCGGCTGAGCTGGACGTCGAGCTCGACCCCATATCCCGCGGCCATGGCGGCGGCGATGGCGGCGCCGCTGTTCTCGACCAGAGCGCCCCCGTGGAGGCCGCGATGAGCGAACGGAACGGCGCCGAGCCGCTCGAGCTCAGAGCGCCTTGACGGCGACGATTGCATCGATCTCGACCGCCGCCCCCAACGGCAGAACCGGCACCCCGACGGCGCTCCGGGCGTGGCGGCCGGCCTCGCCGAACACGTCCTGCATCAGCTCCGACGCGCCGTTGGCGACCTTGGGCTGGTCCGTGAAGCCGCCGGCGCTGTTGACGAACACGCCGAGCTTGACGATCCGCTCGACCCGGTCGAGCCCGACCGCCTTCTCGATCTGGGCGAGCAACATCAGCCCGCAGGCCCGGGCGGCGCGCTGGCCGAACTCGAGATCGCGATCCTCGCCCATCCGGCCGGTGAGCAGCTCGCCATTCTCGAACGAGACCTGGCCGGAGATGTGCAGCAGGTTTCCGACGAGCACGGTCGGCACATAAGAGGCGACGGGCGCGGCGGGGGCTGGCAGCTCGAGTCCGAGCTCGGCGAGGCGGGAGGCGATGTCGGTCATGGGCGCGGCGTAAGCACCGGCCCCCGCCCCGGTCAAGCCGCGGCAGCCGCTTCCGGGCCGCCCGGCTCCTGCCCCAGGGCGAGGCGATAGTCGCCGGCCGGAAGGTCCCTCGGAACGCCCCCGGCGGCGAGCGCGGCGACGATCGCCGAAGGATCGTGGCGAAAGCGGAGCTCGCCGCCCCGGCCTTCGCTGACGAGTCGAACGATGCCGGCTTCGAGCTGAAGCAGATCGTCTAGATACGGCAGCTGCGGTCCGTTCGCCCGGAGCCAAGCGGCGAAGGCGAGGGCCTCGTCGGCCGGGAAGAGCGGCGGCGGCTCCGCTCGGCGATAGGCGGAGAGCAAGGTCTCGAGCGCCGCCTCCCCGACCTGCCGGCCGAGCAGGCGCAGCGTGTAGGGCAGCAGATCGGCCAGAGCGCCGTTGCGGAAGCTTGCGACGAGGGTTCGATAGAGCGCCAGGCCGGCCGGCTCGCCGGGCTCCGGCGGCGCGGCGAGCGCCTGCACCAGCGCCGCCTCATAGGCCGAAGGCTCGTCGCCGGCGGCACCCGGCCGGACGGGGCGAGGCGCGGCAGCGGAGGGACGGCGTCCCGCTTTCTCCCACAGGTCGTTCATCGACTCGATCTGCCGGAGAAAGGCGGCCGGCCCCAAAGCCTCCACGAATTGCGGAGAAACCTCGAACAGCACGGCGCCCAGATTGGGAAGGCCGGCAACGAAATCGCGGGCCAGTTCAATCAGCTCCGGCGGGACCGGGCCGCTATGTGCGTCGAGCCAATAGCCGTCCTTCTCCATTCCCCCGGCCAGATGGATCTCGACGATCCGCTCCGGCGGAAGCGCGGCCAGGACGCGTTCGATCGGCTCGCGCCCATTCCGCGCGTTCGCCCAGAGGTTATGGAGGTCGACGAGGATCAGGCAGTCGGCCGACTCGGCCACCGCCGCGAAAAAGTCGCCGTCCGCCATCTCGCCGGGGCGGGGCGGAAGATAGCTGACTCCGGTCTCGAAAGCGAAGGGACGGCCGAGCGTGGCCGTCCGGGTCCGGATGTTGGCGGCGGCGACGGCGATTCCGGCCTCGCTCTGCAGTGGAGGGAGAAGGAAGCCCGCCGGGCCAGCCGCGCTGTCGTTGAAGCTCAGATGCTCGCTGGTCCACGGCGCATCGAGCGCGTCCGCCCATCTTTTCTGCTCGGCGAGGGCGGCGGCGGCGCGGCAGACGGTGCCGCCGACCGGCCACCCGACCCCGTGGACGAGCTTGGCCTGGGGCAGGCTTGCGACGAGGTCCAGCGCGTGCTCGTTCGACCGGACCCTCCCGCCCGGCCCCGGCGCCTTGATCCAGCCGCTCGACGGCTCGATCTCCGCAACCCGGATGAGGTCGGGATGGTCGAGAAAGAGCGGGTGAAGCGCCTCGCAATGGACGGCGCCGGGTCCGAGGCCCGGCGCCGCGAAGCCCTTCATCAGCCGAACTGGTCGACTTCGAACGTCTGCGGGTTGACGACGAGGTCGCCCGGCCGGAACCGGAGGTCGAAGCCGGAGAAGCATTTGGGGCAGCCGAGCCTGCCGAGCGTGCTCGCGACGATTTTGTTTACGTCATCGAGTCTGCCGATGTTCTTGCGCGGCAGCGCGACAGTGACCGATTGAGCTGCTTGAGGCGCTTTGGGACGTACCGGGGTAACAGCCATGCTCGTTCTCCTCTTTCCACCTGAAAGCAGTCCCTGAGCGGCGACTTTACGCGAAATCGAAGCGTTCCTCGCTCGCCAGACACATTGCTTGGTCCCGAGTCGGGAGGTGAGGATAACATCTCAGACGGAAGCGTAACAATCCTGGTATAAGGTGTTCTTATTGTTAAGCTCGATGCCCGGATTACGTCTCCCGCGCCACCTGGAAGCCCGCGAAGCTCTGGCTGACCGGCATCAGCTCGAGCGTATTGATGTTGAGATGCGGCGGCAGGGTGGCGACCCAGAAGAGGGTCTCGGCAATGTCCCCGGCGGTCATCGGATTGGCGCCGCTGTAAAGCGTGTCCGAAGCGGCCTGGTCGCCGCCGGTACGGACCAGGGTGAATTCGGTCTCGGCCATGCCGGGCTCGATCGAGGTGACCCGGACTCCGGTGCCGTGCAAATCGGAGCGCAGGTCGAGCGAGAATTGGCGGACGAAGGCCTTGGTCCCTCCGTAAACGGCGCCGCCGCGATAGGGGTAGGTCGCCGCGACCGAGCTCAGATTGATGATCGCGCCCCGGCGTTCGATCAGGCCGGGAAGCAGCTTGCGGGTCAGGGCCACCAGGCCGACGACGTTGGTCTCGATCGCGACGAGCGCCGGGTCGAGACTCGAATCCTGAAGCGGCTCCAGCGGCGGGGCGAGACCGGCATTGTTGATCAGCAGGTCGATCGCCCGGAAGTCCGGGGGCAAGGCGTCGACCGACGCCTCCAGCCCCGCCATGTCCCGCATGTCGAGCGCAACCGGAAGGAAGGCTGGGCCGAGCTCGCCGGCGAGCCCGTCGAGACGCTCCCGGCGCCGGCCGGTGCCGACGACTCGCCACCCGGCGCCGACGAAGCGGCGCGCGGCGGCGGCGCCGAAGCCGGCGGTGGCACCGGTGATGAAGGCGGTCCTGGTCATTGGAGCTCCGTTTCGATCGTCTCGCCCCTCAGCCGGTCGAGGATCCAGGGTACCGCTTGCGCCCAGACGTCGATCCGGGCGTGGGCGTGCGGTGCCGGCGGGGTGTGAGCGGCAAGGCGGGGCTCGGCCACCATGTGCAGGCGCCACGCGAGCGGCACATGGGTCGCCACCGATTCGTGATGGACGGCGAGATCGTCGACGAAGACGGCCGCGCTCGGCGCCATCGCCTCGACCAGCTCCAGCATCGGCCGGCCCTTGCCGCCCCGGTTGCACAGCACGCGGTGGCGGATGTCGAAGCGCTCGAGCTGCTCGATCCGGCCGGCTTCATATTCGTCGCCGATATTGGTGAGGATGACGATGTCGGCATGGTCGGAGATCGTCGCCAGAGCCTCGACGGCGCCCGGAACCACGTTCTGCCGGTGCATCTCGCCCGCGAAGAATTGGTCGAGCAAGGGCCAGACCCGCTCGGCCGCGACCGGCTGACCGTCGGGCCCGCGCAACGCGTCGCGGAAACCCGGGGCGGAAAGATCGAAGCTCAGCGCGTGCGCTTCGGCAACCCAGTCGGCGAAGTGGGAGACCATGTGGAGGAGGACCTCGTCGCAGTCGGTGACGAGCAGGGGGCGGCCGCTCATGCCTCGAGCCTCCGCCGCGCCTCGACCAGGGTTGCCGGCGAAACGCCGAGCGCCTCGGCGGCGCCGAGGAGATCGGGCTCATGCGCTTCGAGGAAGGCGAGGACCGAAGCGAGCAGGCCGGGCTCGCCGAGGCGTTCGCGCAAGGATGCCGGGTCGAGCCCGGTCAAGGCGAGCAGCCGCTGCGCCCGCGCCTCGTCGCCCAGCGTCCAGCCGAGGGCGGAGAGGGCCAGGGCCTCGGGATCGGTCGGGTTTGTGTCGTCGCGCCGCATCTTCTACAGGTGCGCCGGTGGGACAAAAAATCCTCGTTGTCGAGGACAACGAACTCAACCTGAAGCTGTTCTGCGACCTGCTGCGCGCGCACGGCTACCAGGCCGAGCCGGTCCGCGACGGCCGCGAGGCCGTCGACCGCGCCCGCGCCTTCGAGCCCGATCTCATCGTCATGGACATCCAGATGCCGCATGTCAGCGGGCTCGAGCTGATCGAGCAGCTGAAGGGGGATCTGGAGCTGAGGCGAACGCCGATCATGGCGGTCACCGCTTATGCCGCCAAGGGCGACGAGGAGCGGATCCGCGAGGCCGGGGCGGAAGGCTATGTGTCGAAGCCGATTTCGGTGGTCCGGTTCGTGGAGGCGGTCCGCGCGCTGCTGGCGGCACCGCGAGCGGAAGCCCCCGCAGCCGGCGAGGTTCGGGTGGCCCGGCGCTTCGCGGCTCCGGCGGAGGTGGTGTTCGATTCGTGGCTGGACGAGCGAACCGTCGGCCGATGGTTGTTCGCGACGGCCGACGGAGAGATGATTCGGGTCGAGATCGACGGGCGCGTCGGCGGGCGGTTCGAGATCGTCGAGCGGCGCGGCGGCGAGGACGTGCTCCACACCGGCGCCTACGAAGCGGTGGAGCGGCCGACGCGGCTCGTCTTCACCCTGCAGCTTCCGCTCTATTCGCCGAATTCAGAGCGGGTGAGCGTCGAGATCGTCCCGGACGAACAGGGGTGCGAGCTGATCCTGACCCAGACCGTCGCTCCCGACGCGCCGGCGAGCGCGGAGCGGATCGAGGCCGGTTGGAGCACGATCCTCGGAGCGCTGGCGGATCGGCTCGAGGGACAGGGAGGAGCAGGATGAGCTTTCGGGGAAGCTGCCATTGCGGCAAGCTCGCTTATACGGTCGACGAGGACATGCCCGCCAAGGCGATGGCGTGCAATTGCTCGATCTGCCGGAGGAAGGGTGCGCTCCACCATTTCACCACGCCCGACAAGTTCCGGCGCGAGGCGTCGGACTCGGACATCCAGGTCTATACGTTCAACACGCACAACATCCGCCACCAATTCTGCAAGACCTGCGGCGCCGCGCCGTTCGCGGACGGCAAGGGGCCGAACGGGCCGATAGTGGAGATCAACCTGCGATGCGCGGAAGGGGTGGATTTGGAGGCGCTGGAGATCACCCACTATAACGGGGCGAGCAGGTAGGCGAGGACCGTCACCCCGGCGAAAGCCGGGGCCCAGCGAGATGGAGGCTCTGCCGAATGACACGAGGTCCCGGCTTTCGCCGGGATGACGAGCGACCTCAGCCGCCCGATCGCTATTTGATCTTGGCTTCCTTGAACTCGACGTGCTTGCGCACGACGGGATCGTATTTGCGGAAGGTCATCTTCTCGGTGATGTTCCGCGGATTCTTCTTCGTCACATAATAGAAGCCGGTGTCGGCGGTGCTGACGAGCTTGATCTTGACCGTGGTCGGCTTGGCCATGACAGCCTCTCAAAATTCGGGGTTTCGTACGAAAAATAAAAGCGGCGTCCCCGCCGCTCATATGCCCGGCCGCCTCTGCCGCGAAGCGGGGGGGATGTCAAGGGCGGGAGGCCCTTCGAAGTCGGAGCAGCGGCCAGGCCGGATCGCCCGGGCGTGGACCGCGCCGGGCGTAGTTGCGCTGCCGCAGCGCCGTACGGAGCCAAAGCTGCGACGAACGCGCATGTTCGCCAAGGTGGGTTCATGGCCTCCAACCTAACCGACGCTATGGTGGCCCGTGGCATGCCACCGTCCCATGACTGCCGGCCGGCAGGGTGGACGACGGCTATGTGGAGGGCTTCCGATGCGATTTGTTGGCTTGCTGGCAACCTTGCTGGTCCTTGTTGCGCAACCTGCCTTGGCCGACGAAGGCCCGCGCCTGCGTTCCCTCGAGCAGCGGCTCGCGGCCATGGCCGCGGAGAATCCGGGCGAGTACGGAATCGCCGCTCTCGACCTAGCGAGCGGCGAGACGATCAGCTTCAACGGCGAGCGCGCTTTTCCAATGGCGAGCACGATGAAGATTGCTGTCGCGGCAGCCTATCTGGCGGAAGTGGACGCCGGTCGGAGGACTCTCGACGATCCCGTCGCGGGCACTTCCGCGTTGACGTTGATGGACGCGATGATCACTCGCAGCGACAATCGCGCCACGGATCTGCTGATGGGAACGCTCGGAGGGCCGAAGGCGATCGATTCTTGGCTTCGGGGCCACGGTCTCAATGGCATCCGGGTCGACCGTACGATCGCGCAGCTGCTCCGCGACCGGAGAGATTTGCGCGATGTCCGCGATTCGAGCACGCCGATCGCGATGCTCGGCCTGCTCCGCCTGATCGACGCCGAGGGCGCTCTGACGTCCCGGAGCCGCTACCTCCTTCGGGACATGATGCGGCGTTGTGCGACCGGCTCCAACCGAATCCGCGGAATCCTCCCCCCCGGCGCGACCGTGGAGCACAAGACGGGCACGCTTTCGGGCTATACGGGCGACGTTGGTTTCCTGACCACGCCCACCGGACGCCGGATCGCGGTCGCCTTCTTCGCCCGCGGCGGCTCGAACCGGCCCGCCGTCATCGCGACCGCCGCCCGGGCGATCTACGATGCGCTCGGAGCCGAGCGGCCGGGGACGGCTTTTGGCTCTCCCCCGGCGACGAACCCACTGGCCGGGGGCCAGACGGGCACCCAATGACGGGCGCTGGAGCGATTTCCGGCTGAGGCGCTGCGCGCTTTAACGAAGCGGTAACCATAAAGGCGCATCGTCGCACCGACCCAAATGGGAGCGGGACGATGCGGCCGGAAGCGGATGGAATGATGCTGGTACGGGCGGAGCTGTGCGAGCGGCTCGCGAGCCTTCAGCTGGCGGCGAAACGCCTCTCCCAGCGCGACTTCGCCGAAAGCGTCAGCGGGATCAAGCGGCTCGCGGCGGCTTATGGCCTGACCCCGGTGGTGCGGGTCGCCGACGCGCTCGAGCGGGCGGTGGCCGAGGATCGCGGCGGCTGCCCGCGGGCGCTCTATCTGGGACGGCTTCAGGACGCGATCGGCTGCGAGCGGATGGAGGAAAGCGCGGCCGAAGCGATGCTCGCCTCGGTCTCGATCCGGCTCTGCGCCTGAGCCTTTGGACGCGCTCCTCACCAGCTTCGTCGCCGCCGCGCTCGGCGAATGGGGCGACAAGACCCAGCTGCTCGTCATCGCTCTGGCGGTGCGCTACCGGCGGCCGCTTCCGATCCTCGCCGGAGTGCTCGCCGCTTCGCTCGCCAACAGCCTGATCGCCGCTTTCGGAGGCACCTTCGTCCACGACATGATCCCGCTCCGGGCGATCTCGCTGCTCGTCGCTCTCGCCCTGGTCTTCGCGGGGGTCGCCGGCCTGATCCGGCCCAAGCCCTACGAATCGGACAGCACGTCCCGCGCCGGCCCCTTCCTGGTCGCCGCCGCGTCCTTCTTCGTGCTGGAGTTCGGCGACAAGACCCAGTTCCTGACCTTCGCCCTCGCCGCCCAGTTCGACGCCTTCGCCCTGGCCGCGGCGGGGGCGACCGCCGGGATCATGGTATCGAGCGTCCCGGCGGCGCTGCTCGGCGACGCTTTGACGAAGAGCGTTCCGCTCAAAGGCCTCCGGATAGGGTTGGGCGCCCTGTTCCTGGCGATCGGCCTGTTCGTCGGCCTGAGCGCCCTCCGGCTCCTTTAGGGCCCGACCTCGACCAGCCACATGTCCGGCACCGCGCCCAGGCGCAGCGGGATGCCGCTCGTGCCGAGGCCCGCCGTGACCACCAGGGTCCGGCCGCCCTCCCTCACCAGGCCGCAGGCGTAGCGGCGGCCGTGCTTGGACATGGTCGAGAGCGGGCCGATCAGCGGCGGAGCGATCTGGCCGCAATGGGTACGGCCCGCAAGCATCAGAAACACGTCGGGAGCCGGGTCGGCGAACGGATCCGGGCTGTGGCTGAGGATGAGCCTGGGACCCTTAAGCCGCCTCAGGGCGGCGAGGGTCGCCGGCAGGTCGGCCCGGTCGGTGAAGTCGTCGTCCAGCCCGCCGACCGCAAGCGGGCCCACTTGCACCGCCTGATTTTCGAGAAGGCGGATACCGGCGCGGGCGAGCGCCCGGCGGGCGGCGTCGGCGTCGCGCCAATGGTCGTGATTGCCGAGCACCGCGATGGTGGCGAGCCGCGGGCGAAGCCCCGCCAAAGGCGCGACCGCCTCGTCATGCGAATAATAACGGGTGGCGAGGCGCTTGTCTGTGACGAGGTCGCCGGCGATCAGGACGATGTCCGGCGACAGGCGGTTGATCTGCGCCACGATCCGCCCGAGCCGCGCCGGCGGCATGTCCGGCCCGCCGACATGGACGTCCGAGAGGAGCAGCAGCCGCAGCGGAGGCTCGCCGGCCGGCCAGCCGGAGACGGCGATCCGGGTGTCGCGGACCTTCGGCTCCCAGACCGCCGTCCCGTAGCACCAGAGGAGTAGGGCCGCGCCCGCGAGCACGCCTGTCAGGAGGAGACGCCGGAGGATCCGCACCAATCGTCTCACTTTCGCCCCCGCCGGGTCGGCACGTGGAAATCCGGATCCTTCGGTCCCACCCAGGCGATGAAGCGCGCCAGCTCCGGATGCGAGCGAAGAGCCGCCGCCGAGGCATAGTCCCGCGCCAGCGCCTTATTGTCCAGCGCCCGGTGGATGGCGCGGTGGCAGCGCGAGGATGGACCGCCACCGTCTCGCGGCCGCCCCGGCTCTTCGGCACCGGATGATGCCATTCGACCTTGGTGCCGAGCGGGCGGCCGCACAGGAAGCAGGGCGGCGCTTCCGCCTCGCTCACGCGGGGACGGCCTCCGCCTCCGGATAGTCGGTGTAACCCTCGGGGCCCTGGCTGTACCAGGTGGCCATCACGTCGGGAGCGAGGGGCGTAGCGTTGCGAAGGCGCGACGGAAGATCGGGATTGGAGATGAAGGGCCGGCCGAAGCTGATCGCGTCCGCGCGCTCCTCCTCCAGCGCCGACTGCGCGCGCTCCAGGGTGAAATCGGAATTGAGGATCAAGGGCGCCCGGAAGACCTTGCGGATGGCGGGGGCGACGGGCGGGACGTCGGACTTGCCGAACGTCCCTTCCGGCCCCGGCTCGCGCAGCTCGAGGAACGCGATCCCGATTTCGGCCAGGGCAGCGGCGGCGGCGGTGAACAGGGCTTCCGGATCGCTGTCCTCGCAACCCTGGGTCTCGCTGTTCGGGGAGAGGCGCACCGCCGTCCGCTCGGGCCCGACCATGTCGGCGATGGCCCGGGTCGCCTCGGTGAGGAGGCGGATCCGGTTTTCGATCGGGCCGCCATAATCGTCGTCGCGCAAATTGGTGCCGTTGCGCAGGAACTGGTCGATCAGATAGCCATTGGCCGCGTGCAGCTGGACCCCGTCGAACCCGGCGGCGATCGCGTAAGCCGCCGCGCGGGCATAATCGTCGAGCAGGCCCGCAATCTCGTCCTGCCGCAACGGCCGCGCCTCGGCATAAGGCTGCCGTCCCTCATAGGTATGGGCCTTGTAGGGTGCGGTGGTGGCGGAGGCGGAGACGGGCGCCTCGCCGCCGAGGAAGCTCGGATGCACGACCCGGCCCATATGCCAGAGCTGGCAGAAGATCCGGCCGCCGGCCTCGTGCACGGCCTCGACGACGGGCTTCCACGCTTCCCTCTGCTCTTCGGTCCAGATGCCGGGCGCATAGGGCCAGCCCAGACCTTGGCGGCTCATCCCGGTCGCCTCGGTGACGATCAGTCCGGCGCCCGAGCGCTGGCGGTAATAGTCGATCATCAGCTCGGTCGGCACGTGCTCGCGAGTGGCTCGGCCTCGGGTGAGAGGCGCCATGATTATGCGATTCGGGCAGAGGGTGGCGCCGAGCTGGATCGGGTCGAAGAGGGTCGGCATCTACATTCCTTGACGGGGAGGAGCGCGGACCCCTAGCGGCGCGGAAGCGACAATGCAGCAATCTCGATCATCCTCGACCGCATCGGGACGATTCGCCTTTCCGGCGCTGATCCTCGGCAATTTGGTCCTCGCGCTCGGCCCGTGGATGGTGAGGCTGACCGACGTCGGCCCGGTCGCCTCCGGCTTCTGGCGGCTGGCGCTCGCCATCCCTTTCCTCGCGCTGCTGGCGTGGCGGCAGCAGTCGGGGCGGGAACCGCCGCCCTGGAGCCTGGTGGCGCTGGTCGCCGCCGGCGGACTGTTCCTCGCCATCGACCTCGCCGCCTGGCATGTCGGAATCGGCCTGACCAAGCTCGCCAATGCCAGCCTGTTCGGCAACGCCTCGAGCTTCGTCCTCGTCGTCTACGGTTTCGTCATATTGCGCCGCCTGCCGCGCGCGGTGCAGGCCGTCGCGCTGTTGCTCGCCGCGGTCGGAGCGGCGTTGCTGATGGGCTCGAGCTACGAATTGTCGCCGGAGAATTTCACCGGCGACCTTTTCGCGCTCGCGGCCGGCCTGCTCTACACCGGCTATCTGCTCGCGGTGGATCGGGCGCGCAGGACGATGGCGCCCTGGCCGGTACTCGCCATCGCCACCGCCGCCGGAGCGCTCCCACTGCTGCTGCTCTCGCTGGCGCTCGGCCAGAAAGTGATGCCGGACGACTGGACTCCGCTCCTCATCCTCTCCTTCGGAAGCCAGGTGGTCGGCCAGGGCCTGCTCGTCTACGCGGTGGGCTATCTCTCGCCCGTCGTCATCGGACTCGGCCTCCTCGCCCAGCCCGCCGCCGGAGCCGTCATCGGCCGCTTCGCCTATGGCGAGACGTTCAGCCTCGCCGACGCCGCCGGAGCGGTGCTGATCGCGGTGGCCCTGGTGCTGATAAGGCTGCCGGAGAAGGAACGTCGTCCCAGCGAAGGCTGAGACCCCGGCGGGTGAAGAGCGCCGGAGCCTTTCACCCCACGGGGCCCCAGCCTACGCTGGGGCGACGAGTCGACCTTGCATCCTTCGCCCTACAGGATCATTCTTCCCTTATGCCCGAAATCGCCCCGAACGAGATGATTCTCGACGAGCTGCGCATGGCGCTGGCCCCGCTCATTCCCGGCAATGCGGTGTTCGACGGCTGGAGCGACAAGGCTCTGGCCATGGCCGCCGCCGAGCTCGGGGTGCCGGCGCCGCGCGCCAGGCTCGCTTTCCCGGGCGGGGCGACCGAGATGATCGACGCCTGGTTCGACGCGATCGACCGGAGCATGGCCGCCGCCTTCCCGCTCGAGAAGATCGAGACGATGAAGATCCGCGAGCGGATCGCCGGCCTGGTCATGTACCGGCTCGAGGTGATCAACCCGCACAAGGAGGCGCTGCGCCGGGCGCTCGCCATCCTCGCGCAGCCGCAGAATCTGCCGCTGGCCGGACGGCTCGGCTGGCGCGCCGCCGACCGCATGTGGCGGATCGCCGGCGACAAGGCGACCGACTTCAACCATTATTCCAAGCGCGCCATATTGATGGGCGTCTACGGCTCGACCAGCCTCGTCTATCTCGACGACGGCAGCGAGGGGCTGACCGCGACCCGCGCCTTCCTCGCCCGCCGGATCGACGACGTCATGCGCTTCGAGAAGGTGAAGGCGCAGTGGCGCGGCAATCGCGACCGCCTCCCCTCGCTCAGCCGTTTCCTGGGGCGGCTGCGCTACCCGGCGGTCTGATCGTGGAGGTCCGGCGGATCGCCGAGATCGCGAGCTATCACGCCCATATCTATTTCGACCCCGAGACACAGCGCTCCGACGCTCTGGCGATCCGCGAGTCGGCGGCCGAGCGCTTCGAGGTCCGACTCGGCACGGTCTGGGACCGGCCGGTGGGCCCGCACAGCAAGGCCATGTACCAGATCGCCTTCGCGCCCCGGCTGTTCGCAAGCCTCGTGCCCTGGCTGATGCTGAACAATCGCGGCCTGAGCATCCTCATCCACCCGAACACGACCAACCAGAAGCGCGACCATCTGCTCGACGCGGTGTGGATCGGAACGCCTTTGGAGCTTCACGGCGAGGTGCTTCCGGAGGAAAGCGAGGCGGAGCTGGCGGGCCAGGTGAATACGACGCCGACGGTCGCGCCATAGCCGTCATCCCGCGCGTCAGCGTTTGTCCATCGCCTCGATCGTCGCGATCAGCGGCGGCTCCCCCTTCATTCCGGCCGCGACGCGTTCGGCCCGTTCCATCGCCCTCAGCAAATTCCCCCCCGCAAGCTTCGCCAGATCGCCGTCGCTCCAGCCGCGCCGGGCCAGCTCGGCGAGCAGGAGCGGATAGGTCTCCACCCCCTCCAGCCCCTTCGGCGCCGTGCCGCTGATTCCGTCGAAATCGGAGCCGATTCCGACATGGTCGATCCCAGCGACCTTGCGGACATGGTCGATATGGTCGGCGACGTCGGTCAGCGGGACGTCCACCGCCGAATGGGCGGAGTCCCAGGCGTCGAGCGCCGCCTTCCGGCGCTCGGGCTGCCCCGAATAGAGGTTCTTCAGCCTCGCATCCTCGGCGTCGCGCTCGGCGGCGCGGCGACGATAGGGCTCGGAGAGGAAGCCCGGGAAGAAGTTCACCATGACCACGCCGCCATTGGCCGGCAGGCGTTTGAGCACGTCGTCGGGGACGTTGCGGGCGTGGTCCATCAGCGCCCGGGCGTTGGAATGGGAGAAGATGATCGGCGCCTTGGTGGCGGTGAGGACATCGTGCATCGTCTTGGGCGAGACGTGGCTGAGGTCGACGATCATCCCGAGCCGGTTCATCTCGCCGACGATCGCATGGCCAAACGGCGTCAAGCCGTCATGGGCCGGATCGTCGGTCGCCGAATCCGCCCAGTCGTTATTCTTCGAGTGGGTGAGCGTCATGTAGCGGACGCCGAGCGCGTGGAACTGGCGCAGAGCCGCGGGCGAATTGCCGATCTGGTGGCCGCCCTCGACTCCGATCAGCGAGGCGATCTTGCCGGCTTTCTCGATTCGGCGGATGTCGGCGGCGGTCGAGGCCATCTCCAGGCGGCCGGGGTAGCGGGCGACCATGCGATGGACGATGTCGATCTGCTCGATCGTGACCCGTATCGCCTCGTCGCCCTTCAGCTCGGCGGGAATCCAGACCGACCAGAATTGCGCGCCGACGCCGCCCTTCTTCATCCGCGGCAAATCGGTCTGCAGACGGGCCTCAAGCCGCGACGTGTCGGCCTCGAGGTCGAGCGGCTTGCGCCAGCTGTCATAAGCGTCGCGAATCTCCCAGGGGAGATCGTTATGGCCGTCGATCACCGGGGTCTTCGCAAGGACTCGCTCGACCCTTTGCTCGGGGGTCTGGGCCGGAGCGGCGGCGGCGGTGGAGACCAGGGCTCCGGCGAGCAGGATCGGCAGGCGTCGCATCATCACGTCATCCCCTTTCCGCCAGCCTAGCTCCTCGGCGCTCCTTGCCAAGAGCCTAACGTCATCCCGGCGAAAGCCGGGACCTCCGGTCCAGAAGTCTCGGCCGGTCTCCCCGAGGTCCCGGCTTTCGCCGGGATGACGGGCCGCCCAATCGTTATTGATAATCAATTGCAACTAGATTAGCCAAAGCCCATGTTCCGCCGCCTCGCGCCCCTGCTCCTTTGCCTTTGCGCCTTGCTCGGCGCCTCGCCCGCCGCCGCCCAGAACGCGGAGGTCCAGACGACCTGGCGGCTGCTCGACTATGTCGCCGTCGATTATCGCGAGGCGGTGAAGGACGGCCGGATCGTCAACGAGGGCGAATATAAGGAGATGGCGGAGTTCACCGCGTCGGTGCGCGAGCGGCTCGCCGCGCTTCCGGAGAAACCGGCCAAGGCGAAGCTTGTCGCGGGCGCCGCATCGCTGCAGGCCTCGGTGGCGCGCAAGGCGGCCCCGCCCGAGATCGAGACGCAGGCGCGCGGCCTCGCGGCGCAGCTGATCGCCGCTTATCCGGTCCCGCTGGCGCCGCGGCGGATGCCGGACCTGGCGCGGGGCCAGGCGCTCTACGCCGAGAATTGCGCGAGCTGCCACGGCTCGGCCGGCGACGCGAAGACTCCGCTCGCCGCGACCATGGATCCGCCGCCAATCGCCTTCGCCGACCGCGACCGGGCGCGCGAGCGCAGCCTGTTCGGGCTCTACCAGGTGATCGACCAGGGCCTCGAAGGCACGGCGATGACCAGCTTCGGCCATCTGCCCGAAGAGGACAAATGGGCGCTCGCCTTCGCGGCCGGCCGCTTCGCTTACCCTGCCGGGCTGGCCGAGCAGGGCCGGCGCATCTGGGAGGGCGATCCGGAGCTGCGCAAGCTTGTCCCCGACGCGTCCGCGCTGATCGGGATGAGCGAATCGGCGCTCGCCGCCCGGATCGGACCGGAGAAGGCGCCGGCCGTGATCGCCTATCTGAGGAGCGATCCTTCGGCCGCCACGGCGCCGGAAGGCTCAACCCTCGCCGTCGCCCGCGAGCGCCTCCGCCAAAGCCTCGCCGCTTATGAGAAAGGCGACCGCAAGGGCGCCACCGAGCTCGCGCTGTCGGCCTATCTCGACGGTTTCGAGCCGGTCGAACCGATGCTCGCCGCCCGCGACTCCGGCCTGATGGCCCGGATCGAGCGGGCGATGGCCGAGCTTCGCGCCGCCATTTCCGGAGGCAAGGACGTCGGCGAGGTGCGCGAACGGGTCGTCGCCCTCGACGCCTTGTTCGACGAGACCGAGCGGGCGCTGGCGCCGGAGCAGGGCAGCGCCGCCTCGACCTTCCTCGGTGCCTTCACCATCCTCCTTCGCGAAGGCCTGGAGGCGTTGCTCATCGTCGTCGCCATGCTCGCTTTCCTGCGCAAGGCCGACCGGGCCGAGATGGTTCGTCCGGTTCACTGGGGATGGATCACCGCGCTCGTCGCCGGCCTCGCCACCTGGTGGGCGGCGACCCATCTGATCTCGATCAGCGGCGCCAATCGCGAGCTCACCGAAGGCTTCGGCTCGATCCTGGCGGCCGCGATCCTCCTCTTCGTCGGCATCTGGATGCACGGCAAGGCGCAGGCCGACGAATGGCAGCGCTACATTCGCGAGAAGGTCGGGCAGGCTTTGTCGAAGAAATCGGCCTGGTTCCTGTTCCTGCTCGCCTTCGTCGCCGTCTATCGCGAGGTGTTCGAGACCATCCTCTTCTTCACGGCTTTGTCGGCCGAAGGACGGCTTGCGCCCCTGGTCGGCGGGGCGGCGACGGCGGCGGCCCTGCTGGTGGTGATCGCGATCCTGATGTTCCGCTTCAGCCGCAAGCTGCCGATCGCGAAGTTCTTCGCCTACAGCTCGGCGCTGATCGCGGTGCTGGCGGTGGTGCTGGCGGGCAAGGGAGTGGCGGCGCTCCAGGAGGCGGGGATGATCGGGGTGACTCCGCTCGACTGGGCGCCGCGGGTGGAGATACTGGGCCTCTATCCGACCATGGAGGGGCTGCTGGCGCAGTTCGCGACGCTGCTCATCCTGCTCGCCGGCTTCGCCCGCAACCGGCGCGGACCGAGGAAGCTGGCAGCGGCCTAAGCTGGGGATAATTCCCGAAATCCGATAGCGCGCCCGAACCGGCTCGCTTATCGTCCACCCGAACCGAAACGTACGGAAGGAAGAGCGATGGCGGGCGTCAACAAGGTCATTTTGGTCGGCAATCTCGGCGACGACCCCGAGAGCCGCTCGCTCAACAATGGCGGCGAGGTGGTCAATTTGCGGGTCGCCACGTCGGAGAATTGGAAGGACAAGGACGGCAACCGCCAGGAGCGGACCGAATGGCACCGGGTCGTCATCTTCAACGAGAATCTCGGCCGGGTCGCCAAATCCTATCTGCGCAAGGGTTCGAAAGTCTATCTCGAGGGCCAGATCCAGACCCGCAAATGGACCGACCAGTCGGGCGCCGACCGCTATTCGACCGAGGTGGTGCTGCAGCGCTTCCGCGGCGAGCTGGTCCTTCTCGACAGCCGCGGCGGCGGCGGCGGCGGCGGCGGCGGCGGCGGCGGGGGCCAGGATTTCGGCGGCGGCGAGTATGACAGCGGCAGCTCGGGCTTCGGCGGAAGCGGCGGCGGCGGATCGCGTCCCCAGTCGCGCCCGGCGCCGGCCTTCGACAGCGATCTCGACGACGACGTTCCGTTCTGACGGGTGCGGAGCACCCGTCATCCCGGCGAAAGCCGGGATCTCAGGGAGACCCGCCGAGGATTTCCGTCCTGAGGTCCCGGCTTTCGCCGGGATGACGTCAGTCTTCCAATTTCCCCTTCAGCGCCTTGAGGGCCGCGAACGGGCTCGACTGGATTCGCGCCTCCTCCTCGCTCTTCACCCCCGCGTCCCTGAGCGCGGCTTCGGCCGCCGGGGAGCGCGGATAAGGGTCGAGGCCGAGCAAGAGGGTCTGAGCGGCGGCCTCGCCGAGGTCGATCGCTCCGCCTTCGTAGAAGGCGACGTCAAGCTCGCCTTCGCCAAGCTCGATCTCGTCCTCAGGCCGGGCGTCGGCGGGCAGGGGTCGGAAATCGACCCGGAAATCCTCATTCACCTCCGCCTCGACCGGTTCGGCCGATGCGACGCAGCTCTGGGTCACCCGGGCCCGAAGCCTGCCGGCGGCGGTCACGGCCTCGCCAGAGCGGCGGAGCTCGGCTTCAGCGGCGAGGCTGTCGACGGCGACGAGGCCGAAGCGGCGGGCGAGCGCCTCGCGCTCGGCCGGCCCGGCCTCGATCTCGACCCGGCACGGTTCGGCGGACAGTCCGTCAAGGCGGTAGAGGCGGCTGAATTCGTTCACGGGAATGGAAACGCCCCGGCCAGCAACGGTTCCATCGCGGTCCCGGCCAGGCGACCGTGGAGGCTCCGGAGCCGCTCGGCCACCCAGGCGACCTGTTCGTCGGAGGCCGGACCGTCGCGGAAGACGTTGCGCCGCACCGCCAGCTCGAGGGCCGGACCGCCGGGCAGCGCCTCGCGAAACGCGCCGAGCCGCCCGCCGAGCGCTCCGAGCAACTTGCCGACATGCTTGCCGACGACAAAGTCGCCGATCCCGATCTGGCGCAAAGTGCCGTCCATGTCGTCGATGAAGATTTCGGTCAGGGCCACCGATTCCGCTTTGGCGCGATCGCCTTCCGATTCCAGCCGGAGGAGCGCCAGCGCGATCATCGTGGCGAGCATGTCGAAACGGCCCTCGAGCGTGTCGGGGACCGAGCCCTCGCGATACCAGGCCGGCTCTCGCGCCGCGGCGACCAGGGCGTCGTAGAGCGGCCGCAAGGCCGCGCGCTCGCGCCGCTCGCCGAACAGTCTGGAAAGCAGGGCCAGGGAAGGTCTCCTCTTCGATGGGCGCGTACTTGCGCCGTTCAGCTTTTGTCGGATATTGGAGGGCTTGGCCCTGCCGGCAAGGCAGGCGCCGGCGCGCAGGCTTCGCGCCGGCCGGTTTTACGGAGTTTTTTCCAATATGATGGTTTCGGGACGAAAAGCGGCATTGCTGATCGCCGTGGCGGCGGGGCTGGCGACCGGCGGCTGCACCAAGACGCAGGATCTCCAGGGCTATCTCGTGGACGAGACCCTGGTGAGCGCGGTCCAGCCCGGAATCGACAATAAGGAATCGGTGCAGAACACGCTCGGCCGGCCCACCTTCACCGGCACGTTCGACCAGAACGACTGGTATTACGTCTCCCGCCGGACCAAGAATTTCGCCTTCAACCATCCCCGGGTGAACCAGCAGACCGTCCTCCACGTCCGCTTCGACCCCGCTGGCAACGTCGCCTCGGTCGAGCGCAAGGGCATGGAGCAGATCGTCTCGATCGACCCGATGCGCGACAAGACCCCGACGCTCGGCCGCAACGTCAGCATCTGGGACGAATTGTTCGGCAATATCGGCGCCGTCGGCGCCGGCGGCGTGGCCGGCCCCGCCGGCGGCCCCAATTCGCCCAACTAAGGCGTCATCCCGGCGAAAGCCGGGACCTCGGGAAGACCCGCCGAGACTTCTTGTACTGAGATCCCGGCTTTCGCCGGGATGACGGCGGGGCGCCGCCACCCCTCCCTCTACCGAACCACCCCGCTCCCGGCGAGCACCCCCAGCGTCACCAGGTCGGACGCGCTCGCCGTCATCGCCGCGATCTGCACCGGCTGCTCCATTCCGACCAGGATCGGGCCGATCACGGCGTCGCCGCCCAGCTCCCTGAGCAATTTGGCGGAGATGTTGGCCGTCTGCAGGCCCGGCATGACCAGCACGTTGGCGGGGCCGGTCAGCCGGCTGAACGGATAGACCCGCGCCATGGCCGGGTTGAGCGCGACGTCGGGCGACATCTCCCCTTCATATTCGAAGTCGATGTCGCCGCGGCTGTCGAGGACCTTCACGCCCTCGCGGATCCGCTCCAGATAGGTGCCCTCGGGGTCGCCGAAATTGGAATAAGAGAGAAAGGCCACGCGCGGCTCGTGGCCCATCCGCCGGGCGACCTGGGCGGTATGGACGGCGATGTCGGCGAGCTGCTCGCCGCTCGGCCGTTCGGTGACGGTGGTGTCGGCGATGAAGGTGGTGTGCGACTGGCCGACGAGAACGTGAAGGCCGAAGGGGGTCATCCCCGCTTTGGGGTCGAGCACGCGCTGCATCTGCCTCAGGCTCTGGGCATAGGGACGGGTGACCCCGGTGATCAGGGCGTCGCCTTCGCCGAGCGCGAGCAGTAGCGCCGCGAAGGTGTTGCGGTCCTGGTTCACCATCCGCTCGATCTCGCGCTGGAGATAGCCCCGGCGCTGCATCCGCTTGTAGAGATAGTCGACCATCTCCGGGACCCGGCCGTAGGTGCGGCTGTTGATCAGCTCGTAGCTCTCGGCATCGTCGACTCCGAGCGCGCGAAGCCGGTCGTGGACGTCGTCGCGGCCGACCAGGACGGGGATGCCGTAGCCTCCGCTGCGGAAGGCGATGGCGGCGCGCAGCACCACGTCCTCGTCGCCCTCGGCGAACAGGACCCTTTTCGGATTCGCCCGCGCGCCTTCATAGGCGAGGCTGAGCACCGAGGTCGTCGGATTGAGCCTGGAGCGCAGCCGTGTCCGGTACGCATCCATGTCGTCGATTCGAATCTGGGCGACCCCGCTGTCCATCGCCGCCCGCGCGACCGCGGCCGGGACGATCTCCATCAGCCGCGGGTCGAAAGGCGCGGGGATGATATAATCGGGCCCGAAGCTGTGCGCCTTGCCGCCATAGGCCGCGGCCACTTCCTCGGGCACCTGCTGGCGGGCGAGCTCGGCCAGAGCCTCGGCGGCGGCGATCTTCATCTCGTCGTTGATCGTCGTCGCGCGGACGTCGAGAGCGCCCCGGAAGATGAAGGGGAAGCCCAATACGTTGTTGACCTGGTTGGGGTAATCCGAGCGGCCGGTGGCGATGATCGCGTCGGGCCGTGCCGCCTTGGCGTCAGGCGGGCTGATCTCGGGATCGGGATTGGCCATTGCGAAGATGATCGGCTTGGGCGCCATCGCTTTCACCATCTCGGGCTTGAGAGCGCCGGCCGCCGACAGGCCGAGGAAGACGTCGGCACCGACCAGGGCTTCCTCGAGCGTCCGGGCGTCGGTGATCACCGCATGGGCGGACTTCCACTGGTCGAGCCCCTCGCGGCCCTGCCAGATGACGCCCTTCCTGTCGCACATGATGACATGGTCCTGGCGAACGCCCATCGCCTTGATCAGCTCGGTGCAGGCGATGGCGGCGGCGCCGGCGCCGTTCACCACCACCCGAATGTCGCGAAGCTCGCGCCGGGTGAGGTAGCAGGCGTTGATCAGGCCGGCCGCGGTGATGATCGCGGTGCCGTGCTGGTCGTCGTGGAAGACCGGGATGTTCATCCGCTCGCGAAGGGTCTGCTCGATGATGAAGCAGGCGGGGGCGGCGATATCCTCGAGGTTGATGCCGCCGAAGCTCGGCCCCATCAGGGCGACGGCGTTGATGAAGGCGTCGCTGTCCTCGGTATCGAGCTCGAGGTCGATGGCGTCGACGTCGGCGAAGCGCTTGAACAGCACCGCCTTGCCCTCCATCACCGGCTTGGAGGCGAGGGCGCCCAGATTGCCGAGGCCGAGGATGGCGGTGCCGTTGGAGATGACGGCGACGAGATTGCCCTTGGCGGTATAATCATAGGCCTTGGACGGATCCTCGGCGATCGCCCGCACCGGAACCGCGACCCCGGGCGAATAAGCGAGGCTCAAATCGCGCTGCGTCGCCATCGGCTTGGACGCGATGATCTCGATCTTGCCCGGCCGCCCGCCCATGGTGTGAAAGTCGAGCGCCTCCTGCTCGGAGAATTTGACGCTGCTGCCTTCGCTCATGCGGCTCTCTCCCGAATTTTCGAGGTGCTGTAGGGCTTGAGGGTGGAGCCCGGCAACCCGTCATCCCGGCGAAAGCCGGGACCTTGTGGAGTCCCGCTGAGACTTCTCGACCCGGGGTCCCGGCTTTCGCCGGGATGACGATTTGGCAATTCCCCCCCGCTCCCCAACCCTCTAACCTCGCCCGATGGCCACCCAGGCGAAGACCGGCACCGCCCCGACCCCGATGATGGCGCAATATCTCGCGCTCAAGGCGGAGGCTTCCGATTGCCTGCTCTTCTACCGGATGGGCGACTTTTTCGAATTGTTCTTCGATGACGCCAAGGCGGCGGCCCAGTGCCTCGACATCGCGCTCACCGCCCGGGGCGAGCATGAAGGCGAGCCGATCCCGATGTGCGGAGTACCGATCCACGCCGCCGAAGCCTATCTGGCGCTGCTGATCCGCGGCGGCTTCCGGGTCGCCATCGCCGAGCAGACCGAGAATCCGGCGGAAGCGAAGAAGCGCGGCGCCAAGTCGGTGGTCAACCGCGCCATCGTAAGGGTCGTCACCGCCGGCACGCTCACCGAGGAGGCTTTGCTCGATTCGCGCGCCGCCAACTGGCTGGTGGCCGTGGCCCGGGCCGGCGAACGCTACGGCCTCGCCGCCGCCGACGTTTCGACCGGCCGCTTCGAACTGGGCTCGATCGCCCCGGCCGCGCTCGACGCCGAGCTGGCCCGGCTCGGCGCGGCCGAGATCGTTTCCGCCGAGCCGCTTCCCAATCTGCCCGTCACCCAGCGCAAGGGCGGGTTCGACAGCCTCGCCGCCGAGCGCCGGCTGAAGGAAAGGTTCGGGGTCGCCACGCTCGACGGCTTCGGTGCCTTCGACCGCGCCGCCTTGTGCGCCGCGGGCGGCCTCCTCGCCTATCTCGACGAAGTCGCGAAGGAGTCGCTTCCCTTCCTTCGCCCGCCGGTCGCGCGTGCGTCCAGCGATCACATGATGATCGACGCGGCGACCCGCGAAAGCCTCGAGTTGACCCAGGCGGCGACCGGCGGCCGGGCCGGAAGCCTGCTCCACGCCGTCGACCGCACCGTCACCGGCGCCGGCGCCCGGCTCCTCGCGGCCGATCTCGGAGCGCCTTTGCTGGATCGGGCGGCGATCGAGGCGCGGCTCGATCTGGTCGCCCTGTTCGAGGGCGATTCCGGGCTTCGCGAGACCCTGCGGCGGCAGCTCAAGGCGCTTCCCGACATCGGCCGGGCGCTTGGGCGGCTCGTCGCCGGGCGCGGCGGCCCGCGCGACCTCGGCCAGCTGCGCGACGGGCTCAACGAGACCCGCCGACTCCACGCCCGGCTGGCTTCGTTACCGGATCCGCCGCCTTTGCTCGCCTCGCTTCTGCCGGCGCTGACCGGGCATGGCGAGCTTACCGACCTGCTCGACCGCGCCCTGGTGCCGTCACCGCCGATCGATTCGGCGCAGGGCGGCTATATCGCGGAGGGCTATGACGCGGCGCTGGACGATTTGCGCTCTACGGGCGGGGAGGGGCGCCGGGCCATCGCCGGACTCGAGGCCCGCTATCGCCAGCAGACCGGGATCGCGACCCTCAAGATTCGTCACAACGGAGTCCTCGGCTTCCATATCGAAGTGCCGGCCCGGCATGCCGACCCGCTCATGGCCGTGGATTCCGGCTTCACCCACCGCCAGACCCTGGCCGGCGTGGTCCGCTTCAACGCCGCCGACCTGCACGAGCAGGCGATAAGGGTCGGCCAGGCCGGCGCCCATGCCCTCGCCGCCGAAGCCGCCCATCTCGAGGAACTGGCCGGAGCGGCGCTCGCGCGCGCCGAGCCGATCGCCGCCGCCGCCGACGCCCTCGCCCGGCTCGACGTCGCCGCCGCGCTCGCCGAGCGGGCGGCCGAGGGCGGCTGGTCGCGACCCCGCTTCGCCGGCCACAATTGCTTCGAGATCGAGGGCGGCCGCCACCCGGTCGTCGAGGATTCGCTGCGCGCCTCGGGAGCCCGCTTCGTCGCCAACGATTGCGGCCTCTCCGAAGACGAGCGCCTGTGGCTCGTCACCGGCCCCAATATGGGCGGCAAGTCGACCTTCCTCAGGCAGAATGCGCTGATCGCCGTCCTCGCCCAGGCCGGCGCCTATGTCCCCGCCGCCCGCGCCACATTGGGGCTGGTCGACCGCCTGTTCAGCCGGGTCGGAGCCTCCGACAATCTCGCCCGCGGCCGCTCCACCTTCATGGTCGAAATGGTCGAGACCGCCGCCATCCTCTCCCAGGCCACCGAGCGCAGCTTCGTCATTCTCGACGAGGTCGGCCGGGGCACCTCCACCTATGACGGCCTCGCCATCGCCTGGGCGGTGACCGAGGCGATTCACGACCGCAACCGCTGCCGCTGCCTGTTCGCCACCCATTATCACGAGCTGACGAGGCTCGCCGAGCGGCTCGATGCCCTCTCGCTCCACCATGTCCGGGCCCGCGAATGGAAAGGCGACCTCGTCCTACTCCACGAGGTGACGAAGGGCCCGGCCGACCGAAGCTACGGCCTCGCCGTCGCCAAGCTCGCCGGCCTGCCCGCGCCCGTCCTGGCCCGGGCCCGGTCCGTCCTCGCCAAGCTGGAGCAGGGCCGCGCGGCCACCGGCGGGATCGCCGCCGGCCTCGACGACCTTCCCCTGTTCGCGGCCGCGGCGCAGCAGGAAGAAGCGGCCGAGGATCCGCTGAAGACGGCGCTTGCCGAGGTCGATGCCGACTCGCTCAGCCCGCGCGAGGCGCTCGAGCTGGTCTACCGGCTGAAAAGCCTGGCGACCGATTCAGCCTGAGCCGCCAAGCGGAGCTTAGCGGGCGGCGGCCGAGGTCGCGATCCAGATACGTCCGGTGTCGCAGGCCGGGTCGGGGGCGGTCGTCCACTCCAGCTTCGCGCCCCTTTGGGCTTCCGAGCCGCCGAGCATGATCTCGCCGCCGACGGGGAAATAGGCCGAGCCGCTCCTGAGACGCCGACCGGCGGCATCCCAGGTCAGTGACGGTGCAAGCGCCGCGACGAGATAGCGGCCTGATCCGGTGTCGACGTAGAGGCAGGGCCCTTCCGCCGCCAGCCGGCCCTGCAGGGCGGCGGAGTCGCCGACCGCGCTCCCGGGCAGCCGCGGGAGCAGTATCGAGACGGGCTCGCCCCCGGATACGGAGGCTGCCGCGCCCGGCGATGCCGGGCGCGGTGGCGATGCGGTGCTCTCGGCTCCTTCCGGAACCGCCGGGCCGCCCGAATTGTCCGAGCAGGCGGCCAGTAGAAGAACGAGCAGCGATGCGATCGCCTTAGCCATAAACAAGACTCCATCCGGTCGGCAGCCTATCTGTCGACATGTAGATGAAGAACGAACATTGGCCCGCTCCCGATCCACTGGCACTGGTTCCCTTGAGAAGTCCGAAGGCCGTTTGCGAAGCGAAGACGGGGCCGCCGCTGTCGCCGCCGTAGCAGGCGGTGCTGGAGTCGCCGTTCACCGTGATCCAGACGGGGCTGCAGGTCACCGTCCCGCAGGCGCCGGCGTAGGTCGGCTGGTAGTTGGTCAGGCCGACGAGACCGCAGCTGTAGCCGGTCGTGGCGCCGCGATGGCAGGCCTGATTGCCGGCGGCGGTGCTGGACTGCAGCCGCTTGCCGGTCAGGACCCGCGCCGTCGTGGCGACGTCCGCATAGAATTCCGGACGTTCGACATAGCCGCTGGTATGCACTTCGACATCCTGATCGGCGTCCTTGATCTCGACTCCGGTATGCGTGAGCGCGATCGTCGAACCGTTCGGATTGTAATAGGTATTGATCCCCTCGCAATGGGCCGAGGTGGTCATTCCCGTCGTTCCGGCGCTGTTCTTCACGGTGAAGCCGGACGTGCAATAGCTGCTGGGCGAAGTGATCTTGCTCCCGCCACGCACGTCGGCGTCATTCGTGGGCTGGTCGACCACATCGATCCGCACCGGATGGCCGAGAAGCTTGAACAGATCGTCCTTCTTGCCGCGCACCGCCTCGGCGGCGCTTCCGGGAGCCGCGACGACGACGGCGATCTCGCCGCTCTTCTCGTCGGTGCCGATACCCTGCACCGTCGGAAGCAACGTCCGGATCTGGTCGATATTGCGCTCGAACGCCGCGACCAGCTCTTCCGTGGAAGACTGGGCGCCCGTCTTGAATTCGACCGGAACGCCCCCGCTCGCCAGGTTCAGCAGGCGCTTGTTGGGCGCCGCATTGCCCTTGAGAAGGACGACGAGCTTGTATTCGGGAGAATATTCGGCCGAAATTCCCGCGACTCGGCCGCCGAATTCCTTGCGGAGCTCAGCGACCTGGTCGCCAAGGTCTTCCTGGGCGCGAACGGCCTTCAGCGCCTGGCCAAGGGAGATCCCCCGGCTCTGCGCCAATTTCTCGGCGTCCAGCCGGAGCGCTTCGTCGCGCGTCTTTCGAACCGTCGCCTGTTCGCCGGGGTCGGCCGCGTTGGCAGTCTCGATTTTCCCCTGCGGCGGATCGGCGACGGCGGCCGTCCCCGCCAGCGCGACGATACTGGCCGACAGCACGGCCCTTAAAAATATGGATTTCTTCATGATAAGTCTTTTCCTTTCCACGACCGCGCCAATCGCGGTCATATAGGAAATAAACTATCATTGCAGGGGTTTGTTCCTGCTCTGTTTCCTACAATTTGCACAGCGCAGGCTTTAAAAGGCTTCTGCTGGGAAAGCTCGGGACCATCTGAGCCTACCCCTCCCTTCCGTGGCTTGGAGCCACTACAATCCTCCCGTGACCGCCCGTAACGCCATTATCGCGAACCGTCGCTCCATCGTCGACCGGCGCGCCTTGTCCGATCGGCTGGAGCAGATAGCGAAGCAGCCCGAGCCCGAGCGGCGGGTGCAAGCCACGAACCTGCTCAAGCAGGCGCTGGCCGACGGCCGCGCCGAGATTGCCAGGCGGATCGAGGCGAGCCCGTGGCAGGGCAGCGAAGCCGCCGCCGCTTACGCTTTCCTCACCGACCAGATCGTCCGCCTGGCTTACGATCATGTCACCGAGCGTTTGCTTCCACAGCCGCGTCCCGCCGACCGCCTGCTTCTGCTCGCCGTCGGCGGCTACGGGCGCGGCGAGATGGCGCTCCATTCCGACGTCGACATCGCCTTCGTCACTCCGGCCGGGCCCGGCCGCTGGGCGAATCAGGCCGTCGAGGCGGTCCTCTATCTGCTCTGGGACCTGGGGCTGAAGCTCGGCCCCTCCACCCGGTCGGTCGACGAGATGATCGGGCTCGCCTCCACCGACCATACGGTCCGAACCGCCTTGCTCGAGGCGCGCTGGCTGTGGGGCGACGAGCCTTTGTACGACGAGGTCCAGGCCCGCTTCTGGAAGGAGGTCGTCGCCGGCAAGTCGAAGAGCTTCGTCACCGAGAAGCTCGAGGAGAGGAACGCCCGCCACCGCCGGATGGGCGACAGCCGCTACGTCGTCGAGCCCAACGTCAAGGAGGGCAAAGGCGGTCTGCGCGACCTCCACACCCTCTTCTGGATCGGCAAATATGCCTATCAGGTGACCAAGGTCGCCGATCTGGTCGAAGTCGGCCTGCTCTCGCAGATGGAATTGCACCAGTTCCAGCGCGCCGAGCGCTTCCTGTGGGCGGTTCGCTGCCATCTCCACCTCGTCGCCGGCCGCGCCGAGGAGCGCCTGACCTTCGACTATCAGCGCGAGATTGCCGGCCGGATGCGTTACGCCGACCGCCCCGGCAAGCCACCGGTCGAGCGCTTCATGCGTCATTATTTCCTCCACGCCAAGACCGTCGGCGACCTGACCGGGGTCTTCCTCGCCCATCTCGACGAGAAGTTCGCGAAGAAGGGCGGGCGCTTCGGACTGCCGACGATCCGGCGCCGGCCGAGCCGGCTCGAAGGCTTCGTCCTCGACCGAGGCCGCCTGGCCCTGCCGCGCGAGGAGTATTTCCGCGAGGATCCGGTCCGCCTCCTCCAGCTCTTCGCCTTGGCCGATCTCTACGAGCTCGAAATCCACCCGCTGGCGATGCGCGCCGCCGCCCGTGACGCCAAGCTGGTCGACGAGGTTCGCGAGGATCCCCGTGCCAACGCCCTCTTCCTCGACGTGCTGACCAGCCCGCGCGATCCGGAGACGGTATTGAGATGGATGAACGAGGCGGGCGTGTTCGGCCGCTTCGTTCCCGATTTCGGCCGCGTCGTCGCCCAGATGCAGTTCGACATGTACCACCATTATACGGTCGACGAGCACAGCATCCGGGCGATCGGGCTGCTCTCGCGGATCGAGAAAGGCGAGCTTAAGGAGGACCACCCGCTCGCCACCGCACTTTTCCGCCACATCGCCTCGCGCCGGGTACTCTACGCCGCGATCCTCCTCCACGACATCGCCAAGGGCCGCGGCGGCGACCACAGCAAGCTCGGCGCCGAAGTGGCGCGGGCGCTCTGCCCGAGGCTCGGCCTCGACGAGGCGGAGACCGAGACGGTCGCCTGGCTGGTGCGCTGGCACCTGCTCATGTCGGCGACCGCCTTCAAGCGCGACCTCGCCGATCCGCAGACCCTCCAGGATTTCGCCGCCCGGGTGAAAAGTCCCGAGCGGCTGCGCCTGCTCTTCATCCTCACCGTCGTCGACATCCAGGCGGTCGGCCCCGGAGTCTGGAACGACTGGAAGCGCCAGCTCCTCCGCGAATTGTTCGACGCCGCCGAGGAGGCGCTTCGCCTCGGCCACAAGCAGAAGGGCCGCCCCGAGCGAATCGCCGCCACCCAGGCGGAGCTGGCGCGGCGGCTCGGCTGGGACGAAGCGCGCTTCGCCCGCCATGCCTGGCGCCTGCCCGACAGCTATTGGTTGGCCGAGCCGGCGGGCGTCCTCGAGAAGAATGCCGCCCTGATGGATTCGGCCGACCGGGCGCCGGCCACGACCCGCCCGCTCGCCGCCTCGGTCGAGGAAGAGCGCGGCGCCACCCTGCTCAGCGTCTACGCCAAGGACCGCCCCGGCCTCTTCTACCATCTGAGCGCCGCGATCAGCCTTGCCGGGGCCAACATCATCGACGCCCGGATCCACACCACCCTGGACGGCATGGCGGTCGACAATTTCCTCGTCCAGGATTCGAAGGGGGGCCCGTTCGCCGACCGCCATCAGTTGAAGCGGCTAGAGGAGATTGTGCTTCGAGCGGTCGAGGGGCAGGAGCCGGCGATGGACCGGCTCGAGGCCAAGGCCTTGCCTCTGCTTCGCGCCGAGGCCTTCGCCATCCAGCCCGCCGTCTTCGTCGATAACGAGGCGTCGAGCCGCTACACCGTCGTCGAGGTCAACGCCCGCGACCGCGCCGCCCTGCTCAGCGGGCTGGCCCGGGCCCTCTACGAATCCAGGGCGGCGATCCACAGCGCCCACATCGCCACCTACGGCGAGCGCGCGGTGGACGTCTTCTACCTGACCGACCTCCATGGCGCGAAGATCGAGGCTCCCGCCCGATTGAAGGCGCTCCAGGCGAGCCTCCTGAAGGCCGCCGCGGAAAATGGTGTCGGACACCGGGCTCCGCCTCCCGCGCGTGCCGGCGCCCGTGCAATCTCAACGCGTTAGAAATTGGTGCCTGGCACCGATTTTCAGCCGCGGTGCCAGTCGCGCTTCAGGCGGGTGGAGGCGGCGAGGTAGATGAGGGCGCTCAGGACGTAGAAGCCGAGGCCGTAGAGGATCGAATATTGGAGGGCGTCCTCGCCATGGGCCGCGGTCATCCGGTCCGACATGAAGCCGAGGAAGAAGATCCCGAAGCCGATCCCGATCAGATTGTTGATGAACAAAAAGCTGGCCGAGGCGGTCGCGCGCATGTTGGGCGGGACGATATGCTGGACGGCGGCGATCACCGGGCCGAGCCAGGCGAGGGCCAGCATCTGGCCGATCGCGAACAGGATCCAGCCGATGAGGAGCGACGGCGCGAACAGGCCGAAGGCGAAGACCGGCGCGGCGATGAGGAAGCAGACCGCCGGGACCAAGGCATAAGCGCCCGGATTGGCCGCCCCGACGCGGTCGCCGATCCAGCCGCCGAGCCAGGTGCCGGCGACTCCGCCGATCAGGACGATCGACCCGTAGAACCAGCCGACCTCGGCGAGCTCGAGCCCGAAGCTCCGGCTGAAGAAGCTCGGAAGCCAGAAGATCAGGCCGTAGCCCAGGATCGAGCCGGAGGCGGCGCCGAAGGAGAGCAGCCAGAAGCTGGGCTTTCGAGCCAGCGTCCCCACCACCTGAAGGAAGGGCGGCGCCGGCTCGCTCGCTTGGCCGTCGGCGCTGTCGAAGCCGCCGCGCACCGGCTCGGGGACTCCGAGCTTGACCAGAAGGGCGGCGGGCAATCCGGCCAGGCCGACGATGAGGAAAGCCGAGCGCCAGTCGAGATGGCTCGCGATCCAGCCGCCGAAGAAGACCCCGAGCGCCGAGCCGATCGGGATCCCGAGCGAGAACAGGGCGAGCGCCCGGGCCCGCCGCTCCTTGGGATAGAAATCCGAGATCAGGGCGTAGGAGGGCGCGACCCCGCCGGCCTCGCCGATCCCGACGCCCATCCGCGCCAGGAACAATTGCCAGAAATTCTGGGCCAGCCCGCAGGCGGCGGTGAAAGCGCTCCACAAAGCGACCGACGCGGCGATGATGTTGACCCGGCTCCTGCGGTCGGCGAGCCAGGCGATCGGGATCGCCAGCCCGGAATAGAAAAGCGCGAAGGCGATCCCGCCCATCAGCCCGAGCTGGCGGTCGGAAAGCCCCAGCTCCGCCTTGATCGGCACCGCCAGCACGCCGATGATCTGCCGGTCGATGAAGTTGAAGATATAGGCGATCAGAAGGATGGCGAGGACCCGGCCGCCGGGCCCCGCTCCCGCGCTCATTCCGGCAGGCCGGGTCGCCATCCTGTCACACCTTTCCTTGAGTGTCCGTCATTGCGAGGAGCGAAGCGACGAAGCAATCCAGTTCGGCGCCTGAGCCGCTGGATGGCTTCGCTTCGCTCGCAATGACGGTGCGATGCGCCGCCCTAGAACTTCACGCCGAGGCTGAGGAAGACCTGCCTCGGATTGCCATAATAAGCGGTCACCACGCCCTCGCGGCCGAGGCTGGGAATGACGTTGCCCGCCCCGTTGAGCAGCGGGACGCCGCTCACCGGGTTGACGCTGAGGAACTGATAGCCCGACGTGATATATTGCTTGTCCGTCAGGTTCTTGCCGTGGAGCCCGACCGTGAAGCGATCATCGGCGCTGGTCCAGACGAAGCTGGCGTCGAGCAGGGCGTAGCCGGGCTGGTCGAGGAACGGGCTGGGCGTCTCGAACTGGAAGGTCTTGCTCCGGTAGGAGAGCGTCGTCGACGCATTGATCTCTCCGCCCATCATTCGAGTCGAATAGTCGAGGGTCCCCGACAGAGTCCATTTGGGCGTATTCTGGATTCGCCGGAAGTCCGCCACGTCGACGGGGCCGAGGCCCGGCACGTTGGTGATGAACTCGTCATATTGGGCGTCGAGATAGCCGAGCGTGCCCGCGAAGTTCAGGCGCGAGCCTCCAGCGGCGCGGAACAGGGTCGCCAGCGCCTCGACCTCGACGCCCTTGAACGTCGCCTTGCCGGCGTTGGTGGTGACTCCCACGAAGGTCGGGATGCCGTTGACGACCGCTCCGACCGAACCCGGCACCTGCACGTCCTTATAATCGGCGTAGAAGCCGGCGACAGCGAGCCGCAGGCGGCGGTCGAAGAGCGCCGTCTTGTAGCCGATCTCGTAGCTGGTGACCTTCTCCGGCTCGAACAGGAAGTAATCGAAAATCTCGTTCGCCTCGCGCACGCCGTTGCCGTTGAGGTCGGGCGCGGTGGTCGAAAGGCCGCGGGGATCGAAACTCCCGCCTTTGAAGCCCTTCGAATAGCTGGCGTAGAGATTGTTGTTTTCGTCCGGGGTGAAGCTGATCGAAGCGCGGGGCGTGAACTGGTTGAACGTCTCCGATCCGGTGAAGTTGGAGGTCAGCGCGCCGAGCTGGACGCCGGCGCCGCCGAGCTCCGGCGAGGCGCCGCCGATCAGGTTCTTGCGGATGACGGTCGCCGTCCGCTTGTCCGTCGTGTAGCGGCCGCCCAGGGACAGATGGAGCATGTCGCTGATGTCGTAAGTGAAGTCCGCGAACCCGGCCCAGGTGCGGGTGTCGACGTCGCCGAAGGTCGAGGCGGTGAAGCCGGGGAGGCCCAGCAAGGCGCCGGTCGTCCCCAGCACCACGTCGAAAATGTTGTTTGAATTCGCATTCAGATAATAGACGCCCATCACTCCGTTGAGCTTGTCGGTGTCGAGCAGGATCTGGAATTCGTTGGAGAATTGCCGGTTGCGGTAGATGGCCGGGACGTCGACGTCCGCCGCCGGAGCCGCGTCAAAGTCGATCGGAGTCGCCGAACGGTCGCGGCGATAAGCGGTGATGTTGCGCAGGGTGACGGCCTCGGAGATCTCGATGTCGATATGGGCCGCGCCGCCATAGGCCTTGATCTCCTGCTTCGGGGAAACGAGGCCGCCGCGGCTGTCGTAGACGTCGTCGAGCACCGGGGCTCCCGAAAGCAGGCCCGGGATCAGCCGGTGACCGCCGCGCGGGTTGCTGTTGTCCTTTGCGTAATCGCCGGAGAAGCGGATCGAAATCCCGTCCGCCGGATCGAGCTCGACCGTGGCGCGCGCCGCCCACAGGTCGCGATTGTAATTCTCCTGGCCGGTAGTGAGATTGTCGCCGAACCCCTGCCGCGTCAGCCGGGCGATCGAGCCGCCGATCTTGATCCCCTCCGCAACCGGAGTGCTGGCCGACAGGATGAGGTCCGCCTGCCTGTACATGCCGAGATTGGCCCGGGCGCGGAACGTCGGCACCTCGGAAAGGCGGCGGGTGACGTATTTGATCGCTCCGCCGATCGTGTTGCGGCCGTAGAGCGTGCCCTGCGGCCCGCGCAGAACCTCGATCCGCTCGACGTCGTAGATATCGAGCACCGCGGCCTGCGGGCGGTTCAGGTAGACGTCGTCGAGATAGAGTCCGACGCCCGCCTCGAAGCCGGCGACGGGATCCTGCTGGCCGACTCCGCGGATGAAGGCGGTGAGCGTCGTGTTGGTGCCGCGCGACGTCTCGATCGTGACGTTGGGGGTGGTGTCGGAAAGATCGGTGATGTCGATCGCGCCCATCCGCTCGAGCGTCTCGCCCGAATAAGCGGTGACGGCGATCGGAACGTCGAGGAGGTTCTCCGCGCGGCGGCGCGCGGTGACGACGATGTCGGCATCCTCGACAGGTCCCGCCGTCGCCGATTCGTCGAGGGCCTGGTTGGCGGCGGCGGCGGCCTCCTCCTCGGTGGCGCCGGCCGGCGCTTCTTCCGTCTGGGCGTAAAGCGGGGCCGGGATAGCGGCGAGCGCGGCGACGGCGGCGCCGAGCCTCAGGGCGGTCAGGGTGCGGCTACGGGTCATGGCGGTGTCTCCTGGCATTCTAGGCGGTGGTTTCGGTTTGACGGACTGGCGGCAGCTGCGCCGCGAATTCGCGAAGCGTGGCGTTGAACAATTCGGGCTGCTCGAGGTGCGGCGCGTGGCCGGAGCGGTCGAAGGTGACGGCGCGGGCCCTCGGCAGGGCCGCGACCAGGTGGCCGGCGGTGTCGGCGCCGTAGAGATGGCTTTGGGCGCCGTGGACGACCAGCGTCGGCTGCCGGATCGAGGGAAGCAGAGGCCGGAAATCCTCCTCGACCAGCGACTCCCATAAGGCGCCGATGGCGTCGGCGTCGTTGGCGGCGAAGGCTTGGGCGGCACGGTCGGCCTCGGGGCCGGGCGACGCGAAGATGGCCTGCCCGGCGGCTGCGGCGAAGGCCGGGAAATCGTCGCGAATTGCCTGGCTGCGCGCCTCGCAGGTCTCGCGGGAAAGGCCGAGGTCCCAATCCTGGTCGTTCAGCACCCTGGGAGTCATGTCGACGACCACGGCGCCGGCAAATTTCGGCGAAACCGGTCCGGCCAGAACGCGCCAGAGCACGGCCGCACCGAGCGACCAGCCGACGCCGACGGCGCCCTCCAGCTCAAGCGCTCGGGCAAGGCCGGTCACGTCCTCGGCAAGGCGTGCGATGGTCGGCGGTACCGGCCCGGCCGGCGATTCGCCGTGACCCCGCAGGTCCATGGCGATGACTCGAAAAGCGTCCGCAAGCGCGTGCTGCCGCTCGAAGAATCCGGAATCCGCCATCAGCCCGTGCAAAAGCACGAGCGGGCGCCCCTCGCCTTCATCCGAGTAAGCGATGCGCGCGCCGTCCGATGCCGTGAAGTGCCTCAACCCCTCTCCCCCGTCCGCGCGCTCCTTCAGCGGAGTCTGTGTGCGGCTCGGCGAAGGCCATGGCCCAAATTGAAACCTGAGTCAATGTTCAAGTATGGATCGTGGTGACTGGCGCTATCAGCACTGCCCGGGCCACCGGCTCCTATGCTTTGGCGGGCGGCACCGCTAAAGGCCGGGCATGACCGCCGCCGCCATCTCGATCATCGATCTCCAGAAGACCTATGCCGGCGGCAAAAAGGCGCTCGACGGAGTCAGCCTCGACGTTCCGCAGGGCGGGATATTCGGGCTGCTCGGGCCCAACGGTGCCGGCAAGTCGACCCTGATCAACATCCTCGCGGGGCTGGTCAACAAGAGCGGCGGCACCGTCACCGTCTGGGGCTTCGACATCGAGAAGCACCCGCGCAACGCCAAGGTCTCGATCGGGATCGTCCCCCAGGAGCTGGTCTTCGACCCCTTCTTCACCCCGCGCGAGACGCTCGAGATCACGGCCGGTCTCTACGGCGTGCCGAAGGAGCGGCGACGGACCCAGGACCTGCTCCGGGCGGTCCGGCTCGAGGACAAGGCGGAGGCCTATTCGCGCACCCTTTCGGGCGGGATGAAGCGCCGGCTGCTGGTCGCCAAGGCGATGGTCCATTCGCCGCCCATCCTCGTCCTCGACGAGCCGACCGCGGGAGTCGATATCGAGCTTCGCCAGCAGCTCTGGGCCTATGTGCGTGAGCTCAACGCGGAGGGCGTGACCATCGTGCTGACCACCCATTATCTCGAGGAGGCGGAAAATCTCTGCGACCGGATCGCCATCATCAACCACGGCCGGCTGATCGCCAACGAGACGACCCGGACCCTCGTCGGGATGGCGCAGGAGAAAGCCGTCGAAGTGACCGTCGACCGCGACATCGCCGCCCTTCCCGACGCGACCTGCTTCGAGAAGATCGACCTGCTCGGCGAGCGCACCCTCGCCATCACCTACCGCAAGGACAAGGTGAATGCCGGCGAGGTGCTCGCCGCCTTGCAGCGCGACGGCCTCGGAATCGTCGACGTCTCGACCCGCGAGGCGGATCTGGAGGACGTTTTCCTGAACCTGACCCGGGCGTCCGATGCGGCGGCGTGAGGAAAGTATCTCCCCCTCCCTGAAAGGGAGGGGTCAGGGGTGAGCACCCACGAATTCGACGTCGTCGTGATCGGCTCCGGCGCCGCCGGCCTTTCCGCCGCGCTTACCCTCGCGCCCGGGCTCAAGGTCGCCGTGCTCGCCAAGGGCGCCCTCTCCTCGGGCTCGACAGCGCTCGCCCAGGGCGGGATCGCCGCGGTGCTCGAGCCCGGCGACACGTTCGAAAGCCATATCGAGGACACGATCGTCGCCGGCGCCGGCCTCAACCGGCGCGAGACGGTCGAGTTCGTCGTCGAAGGCGCCCCCGCCGCGATCGAGCGGCTGGCGGCGCTGGGAGTCCCGTTCAACAAGGGCGAGGAAGCGGGCTGGCACCTGACCCGCGAGGGCGGCCACAGCCACCGCCGGATCGTCCACGTCGCCGACGCTACCGGCTGGGCGGTCCAGCAGGCGCTCGAAGCGGCGGCGGCGGAGCATCCGAACATCGCGCTGATCCCCGACCGGGTCGCGGTCGACCTCGTCACCGGCCGCCACACCGTTTCCGGCGAGGAGGACGGCCGGGTGCGGGGGGTCTACGCGCTCAACCGCGAGACGGGCCGGGTCGAGCTGTTCACCGGCCGCGCCACCATCCTCGCCAGCGGCGGCGCCAGCCGCGCCTGGCTCTACTCGACCAATCCGCGCGGCTCGACCGGCGACGGAATCGCCATGGCCTGGCGGGCGGGATGCCGGGTGGCGAACATGGAGTTCAACCAGTTCCACCCGACCTGCCTCTACCACCATGACGTCAAGAACTTCCTGATCACCGAGGCGATGCGCGGCGAGGGCGGCAAGCTCAAGCTGCCGACCACCGGCCGCCGCTTCATGAAGCGCTTCGACCCGCGCGAGGAGCTTGCGCCGCGCGACATCGTCGCCCGCGCCATCGACCACGAGCTGAAGCGGCTCGGGCTCGACTATGTCCATCTCGACATCAGCCATCGCGACCCGGATTTCGTCCGCGCCCATTTCCCGACCATCGCCGCCCGACTCGCCGAGCCCGACATCGGGATCGACATTACCAGGGAGCCGATCCCAGTGGTCCCGGCCGCCCATTATACCTGCGGCGGAGTGATGACCGATCTCGACGGCCGGACCGACGCCGAGGGCCTGTACGCGGCGGGCGAGGTCACCATGTCGGGGCTTCACGGCGCCAACCGCCTCGCCTCCAACTCGGTGCTCGAATGCCTCGTCTTCGGAGTCGCCGCCGCCGAGCATATCAACCGAAGCTGGGCCGACCTGCCGCCGCCGCCCGCCATCCGCCCGTGGGACGAGAGCCGGGTCACCGATTCCGACGAGGAGGTCGTCGTCCACCATAATTGGCGCGAGATCCGCCGCTTCATGTGGGATTATGTCGGGATCGTGAGGACCACCAAGCGGCTCGAGCGGGCGCTGAACCGGATCAACCTGCTCAAGCAGGAGACCCACGATTATTACCGCCACTTCCGGGTGACGGCCGACCTGGTCGAGCTTCGCAACCTGGTCGAGGTCGCCGAGCTCATCGTCCGCTCGGCCCTCACCCGCCAGGAAAGCCGCGGCCTCCATTACACGCTCGATTATCCGGAGCTTCTGCCCGAGGCGGTGGATACGGTCCTGGCGCCGTAAAATCCTCCCCTGCATTTGCAGGGCAGGGGGACCGTCCGAAGGACGGTGGAGGGGCCCTTGCCGACTTCAAGAAGAACCCCTCCACCGCGCTTCGCGCAGTTCCCCTCCCCGAGAAATCTCGGGGAGGAATTCTAGTTCGCCAGAAAGCTCTTCAGCTCGGCCCTGAACCGCGCCGGCTGATCGTACATGATCATGTGGCCGCTGTCGTCGATGCGCACCAGCTTCACCCCGCGTTTCCTCGCATAGGCGGCGCGGTAGCGGCCGTCGTCGGCGGCGCGCCGGCTCGGATCGAGGCTGGCATAGACCACCGTCAACGGCGCCGCGATCCGCGGCAGCTCCGCCGTGAGGTCGGTCAGCGCAAGCTCGTGGGTCGCCCGGGCGGTCACGTCCGGATCCGCTCCGCCTTCGGGATTGCCGAACAAACGGATCGCCGATTCGACCAGGCGCCGCCCACCGGGGGACGCGCTGAGGTCGCGAAGGCTGTCGGCCAGGCCGCGCATCCCGGCTGCGTCGCCGCCGAGGATGCCCGCGGGCTGGGGCAGCATGTCGACGACCATCACCTTGCCCGCCAGCGACGGATGGCGGGCGGCGACCATCATTGCGACCGTTCCGCCCATCGAATGGCCGACGATCGCCGGCCGCCGCAGGCCGCGGGAATGGATGTAGCGGGCGACCTCCTCGGCCAGCGGCGCGACGACATTGCCTTTGGCATTGCCCCGGGCGGGCGTGCCGGCGAAGCCCGCGACCTGGACGAGGTGGTAGCGATAGCCCGGCAGTGCCGCGACGCTTCCCTTCCAGACCTCGCGCGAGCCGGTGAGGCCCGGGATGAGGATGACGTCGGGGCCGGTCCCCTGCACCGTGACCGAGAAGCGGGTCGGCGCGAACGGCTTCACCGCCGGCGCGGGCGGTGTGGGCACGGGCGCCGCAGCTCCGACGCAGGCGAGGCCCAGGGCGGCGGCAAGGAGGATCGGTCCTTTCATGGCGCCGCCTGTAAGAGAGCTGGGTTGAACGCCGCCTTACTCGTTCGCTAGCGCTCGGCCAGGAAGTTGCGCAGAGCGGCCTGGAAGGCGGCGGGCTGGTCCCACATGATGGTGTGGCCGCTTCGATCGATCCGTACCAGCCGGGTGCCGGGCCGACGCGCATAAGCGGAGGTATAGGCGCGGCTTACCGCGCCGCAGGTATAAGCGAGCCGGGCGGCGCAGGCGTAGACCACGGTGAGCGGGGCGCGGATCCGGGGCAGCTCGGGGGAGAGGTCGGTCGTGAGCAATTCCTGGACCGAGCGACCGACCACCCCGGCGTCGCTCCGGCTTTCCAGCCAGTCGGCATTGCCGAATCGTCCGACGAGCGACTTGAGGTCGCGCCGAAGGCGGTCGGCCCCTTCCATCTCCCCGCCGATCAGCCTGGCCAGCGGCTTCACCGCCGCCGGCGGGACTCCGAACGGGCGCGCCGGCGAAGGCAGCATGTCGACCACCATGACCCGGCCTGCGACCTCAGGGTGGCGCGCGCCGATCATCATCGCGATCGAGCCGCCCATCGAATGGCCGACGATCGCCGGGCGGCCGAGGCGGTGGGCGACGATATAGCGGGCGATCTCGTCGGCGACCGGCGCGGCCACCCGTCCGGCCTCATTGCCGGCCGCGGGCGTGCCCGCGAAGCCGGCGACCTGGACGAGATGATAGCGATAGCCCGGCACGGCGGCGACGGTGCCGTTCCAGATGCCGCGCGAGGCGGAGAGGCCGGGAATCAGGATCACGTCCGGACCGCTGCCGCGCACTGCGACGGCGATTCGGGTCGGCTTGAACGGCGCGGCGGCGGCCGGGACCGCGAGCAGCGCCGATGCGGCGGAAAGGGACAAAAGCAGCCAGCGACTCATGCGGCGAAGGCTAACGCGACGTGGTTAACGAATCCCAGACCGTAGAAACCCCGTCCCGGCTGCGCTAGACCGATCGCTATGCCCCATCTCTATCTCGTCGACGGATCGAGCTACATCTTCCGCGCCTTCCACGTGCTGCCCGGGCTCACCAACAAGTTCGGGCTCAACGTCGGGGCGGTCTACGGTTACACGTCCATGCTCTGGAAGCTCGCCGGCGACCTCGAGAAGGAGGATGGGCCGACCCATCTTGCGGTGATCCTGGACGCTTCCGAGAGCACGTTCCGAAACCAGATGTACGACCAGTATAAGGCGAACCGGCCGCCGGCGCCCCCCGAGCTGGTGCCGCAATTTCCACTGATCCGCGACGCCACCCGCGCCTTCTCGATCCCCTGCATCGAGGAGGACGGGCTCGAGGCCGACGACATCATCGCCTGTTACGTCAAGGCGGCCCGCGAGCAGGGATGGCAGGTCACGATCGTCTCCTCCGACAAGGATCTGATGCAATTGATCGAGCCCGGCGTCGATATGCTGGACACGATGCGGGACCGGCGCTTCGGCCGCGACCAGGTGGTCGAGAAGTTCGGCGTTCCGCCGGAGAAGCTGGGCGACGTCCTCGCCTTGATGGGCGACAGCGTCGACAATGTCCCCGGAGTCCCCGGCATCGGCCCGAAGACGGCGTCGAAGCTGATCAACGAATTTGGCGACCTCGACTCGGTGCTCGCCGCCGCGTCGACCATGAAGCCGTCGAAGATGCGCGACAATCTGATCGAGCATGAGGACAAGGCACGTTTGTCGCGCGAGCTGGTCCGACTGATCTGCGACGCGCCCCTGCCCGAGCCGCTCGACGGGCTTGCGCTCAAGGGGATCCCCGAGGAGCCGCTTCGCGAGTTTCTCGAGCATCACGGCTTTCGAACCCTGCTGACCCGGCTTGGCGCTCAGGGCCAGGCCGCGTCGGCGCCGAGCGCGGTTCCCACCCAGCGCGAGGTGCGGCCGGAGCCGAAGATCGACCGCTCGGCCTATGTCACCATCACCAACGAGGAGGGGCTCGACGCCTGGATCGCGGAGGCGACCCGGAACGGCCTGGTCGCGGTCGATACCGAGACCGACGGCTATGACTGCGTCACCGCCAAGCTGGTCGGGATCAGCCTTGCCACCGAATGCGGAAAAGCCTGCTACGTGCCGCTGGAGCATGGCGGCCACGACCTCCTCTCCGAGCGGCCGGAGCAGATCCCGGCGGAGATCGCGCTGGCGAAGCTGAAGCCGCTGCTCGAAGATCCCGCGATCCTCAAGGTCGGCCACAATTTCAAGTTCGACTGGATCGTCTTCGACCGTCGCGGGATCAAGGTCGCTCCGGTCGACGACAGCCTGGTGATGAGCTTCAACCTCGACGCCGGCGGACTCAACAGCCATTCGATGGACGATCTGGCGAAAAAGCACCTCGACCACGAGTGCATCGCCTTCAAGGACGTCTGCGGCTCGGGTCAGAAGCAGATCAAGTTCAATCAGGTCCCGCTCGATCGGGCCACCGAATATGCGGCCGAGGATGCGGACGTGACCCTCCGGCTTTGGACCCGCTTCAAGACCCGCCTTCCGCACGAGCGCGCCGCCCGGATCTACGAGATGGTCGACCGGCCGCTCGTGCCGGTGGTGGCGCGGATGGAGCGCGAAGGAGTCAAGGTCGACCGCGAGGAGCTGAACAAGCTCAGCCAGGAATTCCAGACCCAGATCGTCGCTCTGGAGGAGAAGGTCTGCGGCGAGGCCGGCTGCCAGTTCACCATCGGCAGCCCTCAGCAGCTGGGCGAGGTGCTGTTCGGCAAGATGGGCCTCAAGGGCGGGCGCAAAGGCAAGTCCGGCACCTGGTCGACCGATGTCAACGAGCTCGAACGATTGTCGCGCGACGGCGTGCCGATCGCCCGCCTCGTGCTCGAATGGCGCCAGCTCTCCAAGCTCAAGTCGACCTATACCGATGCGCTCCAGCAGCAGATCAACAAGGAAACCGGCCGGGTCCACACCAGCTATTCGCTGTCGGGCGCCCAGACCGGCCGCCTGTCCTCCACCGATCCGAATTTGCAGAATATCCCGATCCGAACCGAGATCGGCCGCCGGATCCGCGACGCCTTCGTCGCCGAGCCGGGCTTCGTCATGCTCGCCGCAGACTATAGCCAGATCGAGCTTCGCCTCGCCGCCCACATGGCGGACGTGCCGCAGCTCAAGCAGGCGTTCGCCGAAGGCGCGGACATCCACAGCCTGACCGCCCAGGAGCTGTTCGGCGAGGTCACCCGCGACACGAGGGCGAGCGCCAAGACGATCAACTTCGCCATCCTCTACGGCATTTCGCGCTGGGGCCTGGCCGGGCGGCTGAGCATCACCGCCGACGAAGCGCAGGCGATGATCGACCGCTATTTCGAGCGCTTCCCCGGAATCCGCGACTATATCCATGCGACCCTGGAGGGGGTGCGGGAGACCGGCTTCACCACCACCCTGTTCGGCCGCAAGACCCACTTCCCGATGATCCGGAGCAAGACCCAGCATGAGCGCCAGGGCGCGGAGCGGGCGGCGGTCAACGCGCCGATCCAGGGCACGAGCGCCGACATCATCAAGCGGGCGATGGTGCGCATGTGCCCGGCGCTTCAGCGGGAGGGGCTGGGCTCGGTCCGGATGCTGATGCAGGTCCATGACGAGCTCGTCTTCGAGGTTCCCGAAGGCGAGGTCGACCCGGCGAGCGCCGTCATCCGCCAGGTGATGGAGCGGGCGGCGGAGCCCGCCGTGACCCTGAGCGTCCCGCTCGGAGTCGACATCGGCACCGGGCCGAACTGGGGCGCCGCCCATTGAGCTCGGCCCCGCCCGGGGGCGGAGACGATATCGCCGCCCTCGCCAAGGGCGGGAGGACCAACTTCTTCGGCTTCCTGATCCGGCTCGCCGCGCGCCTGCCTTTCCTGTTCATCGCCGGCCGTCTCTACGGCCCGCAGGCGCTCGGCGCCTTCGCCTACGCGGTCATCGTCATGGAGTTCGCGGCGCAGCTGGCGACTCTCGGCCTGAAGCGGGGCCTGGCGCAGCAGCTGGCGACGACCGACCAGCCCCACGCCTGTGTCGTGACCGACGCGATATTGGCCGCCTTCATCGCCTCGGCCTTTTTCACCCTGGTCCTGATGCTTTTCCCGCAGGCGATGTTTCCGGCCGGCGGCGTTCACGGCGCCGACTGGCTGCTGCCGATGGTGATCTTCGGGATCGCCGGCGCCGACATCGCGCTCGCCGCTCTGGCCTACCGCCACGATATCGGCGCGACGGTCCGCGCCCGCGCCATCGTCGAGCCGTGGACGATCAGCATCGCGGCGGGCGTATGCGTCCTGATATTTCCGGCGGCCGAGGACGGCACCCGCTCCCGCGACGGCCTGATCATCGCTTATGTGATCTCGGTGACGGCCGGCCTCGTCGCCTCGCTGTGGCCGCTCTACCGAAGCTACGGCCTGCCCCCGCAGTGGAAACCCAACCCGGCCCAGCTCCTCCGCGTCGCCCGCCAGAACATCCCGCTCGCCGCCGCCGACGCCATCGAATGGGGCTCGCGCCGGCTCGACATCGCCATTCTCGGCCTGTTCGTGGCGCCTTATTGGGTGGGGGTCTATTATGTCGGCCAGCAGGTCGCCTCGCTGCCGCAGAAGCTGAAGACGAGCTTCGACCCGATCCTCGCGCCCGTCATCACCCAGAAGCTGGCCGAGGGCGACCGGCAGGCGGTGGCGAAGCAGGTGCGGCAGGTCGGCTTCTGGGTGATCGCGGCGCAGGCCGGGATCGCCCTAGCCCTCGGCATTCCGGGCGAGGCGGTGATGGGCGTGGTCGGCGCCGCCTTCGTCGGCGGCACCGGAGCGCTCGCTTTCCTGCTCGCCGCCGAGGTGGTGGCGGCGACGGCGGCGGTCTCCGAAGCCGCGCTCGTCTACGTTGCCCGCCACCGCAATCTGATGATCTCGGCGCTGATGATCGTCGTCCAGGCGGCGCTCACGATCCTCTTCATCCAGGGCGTCAGGCTGCTCCCGCTGAGGCCGGAGAGCATCCAGGCCTACCAGGCGGCCAGCGCCGCTGCGGCCTTGATGCTTTCGCTGGGCCTGGCCTCGATCCTCAAGGCGCGGTTGCTTTGCCGGCTGCTCGACGCGCCCGTCCAGGGCTGGCGCTGGCCCCTGGTCTGGGCGGCGACGGCGGCGGTGATCGTGGGCCAGCTGTTCACGATGCTGCCTCAGTCGCTCGAATGGATCGAGCTGGCCCTCGGCATTCCCGCGATCCTCATCACGTTCGGGATCGTCGTCTGGCTGAAGGGCTTCACCCATGACGACCGGGTGCTGTTCCGGATGAAGAAGGACGAGGCGCCCGAGCTTCCGCCGCCGCCCGGAACCACCCCGCCGGGGGCCGCTCCGCCGCCGGCCTAATGGCGAAAGTGGCGCGTTCCGGTGAAGACCATGGCGAGACCCGCCTCGTCGGCGGCGGCGATGACTTCGTCGTCCCTTATCGAGCCGCCGGGCTGGATCACCGCCGTCGCGCCCGCCTCTACCGCGGCGAGGAGCCCGTCGGCGAAGGGGAAGAAGGCGTCGGAAGCGACCGAGGAGCCGTTCGTCTTCGCTTCGGGCCAGCCCGCCTTCTCCGCCGCGTCGCGCGCCTTCCAGGCGGCGATCCGGGCGGATTCGAGGCGGTTCATCTGGCCCGCGCCGATCCCGGCGGTGGCGCCGTCCTTGGCGTAGACGATGGCATTGGACTTGACGTGCTTCGCGACCGTCCAGGCGAACAGGCAATCGGCAAGCTCCCGCTCCGTCGGCTGCCTTTTGGTCACCACCTTCAGCTGTTCGCGGTCGGCCCGGCCATTGTCGCGCGACTGGAGGAGATAGCCCCCCGTGATCGACTTCAGGGTGAGCCCCGGCCGGGCCGGATCCGGAAGGTCGCCGGTGAGAAGGAGGCGGAGGTTCTTCTTGCGGGCGAAGACCGCGCGGGCCGCCTCGTCGGCTTCGGGCGCGATCACCACCTCGGTGAAGATCCGGGTCATCGCCTCGGCCGCCGCCTCGTCGATCGGCCGGTTGACCGCGATGATTCCGCCGAAGGCCGACACCGTGTCGCAGGCGAAGGCCGCTTCATAGGCTTCGACGAGGCCGGGCCCGACCGCCACGCCGCAGGGATTGGCGTGCTTGACGATCACGCAGGCGGGGCCGCCGTCGCGGAACTCCGAAACCAGCTCGAGCGCCGCGTCGGCGTCGTTGAAATTGTTGTAGCTTAGCGCCTTGCCCTGCACCTGCTCGGCCTGGGCGATGCCTCGGCCGTGGGGGCCCGCGGGCAGATAGAGCGCGGCTTTCTGGTGCGGGTTCTCGCCGTAGCGCAGTTCCTCGCCGCGGCTCAGGGTGAGGGGCAGGATCGCGGGGAACATCTGCCCCTGGTCGGCGAAGGCGAACCATTGGGCGATCGCCGAATCGTAGGCCGCCGTCGCCGCAAAAGCCTTGGCCGCCAGATACTTGCGAAAGGCGAGCGACGTCATGCCGTCCTCGGCCTGAAGCGCCTCGGCGAGCGCGCCGTAATCGGCCGGATCGGTGACGATCGCGACATAGGCGTGGTTCTTGGCGGCCGAGCGCACCATCGACGGGCCGCCTATGTCGATATTCTCGATGATCTCGTCGCGCCCGGCGCCGCGGGCCACGGTCCGGACGAACGGATAGAGGTTGACGACAACGAGGTCGATCGCGCCGATATCGTGCTCCGCCATCGCCGCCGCATGATCGGGATCGTCGCGCACGGCGAGCAGGCCGCCATGGACCTTGGGGTGCAGGGTCTTGACGCGCCCGTCCATCATTTCGGGAAAGGCGGTGAGCTCGGAGACGTCCTTCACCTCCAGCCCCGCCTCGCGCAGGGCCTTGGCGGTGCCGCCCGTGGAGACGAGCTCGACCCCCTGCCCGGCCAGAACCCTCGCGAGCTCGACCAGCCCGGTCTTGTCCGACACCGAGAGCAACGCCCGGCCAATCTTCATCTTATCCTGCAAAACCGACTCCTATCCGGCGCGGCGGAAGATCCAGGCGACGGCGGTTCCGTCGGCCGGGCTTTCCCCGCCGACCACCAGCTGCGACGTCTCGCGCAGCCCGGCATCGCCGTCGACCCAGAGGCTGTCCTCGATGGCGAGCCGGCCGCCGCGGCAGCGGAACTGCCAGACGGTGCGGCCTCGCACTCTGAGCAAGGCGCCCTGGCCGTCCGCCGTGGTCGCCGCCTCGACATCGGGATGGAGGTGGAAGCGAACCGCATAGGGGATGCTCTCCGGGCGGCGGCGGCGGCCCTGCAGGATGAGCAGATCCTGGCCGCGCAGCTCGCGCCCGTCGGCGGCGAGGGTGAGCTGGCGCTGGTGGACCAGGCCGAAGCGCCGGACGTAGCCGTCATGGCTGGCTTCGACCATGACCACGCCCGCCGTCTCGTCGCGGACCAGCTCGACCTGGGCAACGCCTTTGCCCAGGCTGCCGTCGTCATGGACCGCGGTCGAGTTGCGGTCGCCGAGGGTCAGGGTCGAGTGGGCGGCGCTGCTCCTCAGAGCGTGGACGAGCTCGGCCGGAATCGCTCCGGCCGCCCGGCCCGGGCCGCCGCAATTGACGACGAGCCGGTTGGCGCCTTCCGACAGCTCGAAGGCCAGCGTCGAGGCGCAGCCGCCGGCGAAGGCGCGGGTCGGCGGCGGCGGCGCCGCGTCGAACACGGCGATCACGGTCTTCGCCTCGAGCCGCTGATAGCCCCAGCCGCGCGGCTGGTTGAGCGGCCGGGCTCGAACGCCACTCCCCTCGACGGCGGCGGCGATGCGCCGCTTGGAGGCCATGTTGCCACCCTGCCAGCTCGACAGGGCCTCGTCGCCCAGGGCGACACCGAGCAACGCCCCGACCGCTCCGGACAGGGCCTCCGCCACCGCTTCGGGCATCTCGCGGTCGCCGGCATAATAGGCCGCCCGAAGCTGGGCGAGCAGCTCGACCAGCATCAGCTGCTCGTCCGGCGACCGGCTGACCAGGCCGCCGTCGTCGTGGAGCGAGGCGTTGAGCGCCCGCAGCAGCCCTGCCTCGCCGCGGCCGAGCCGGGCCGGACCGCCCTGAACGACGAGCGCCGCGGCGATCACCCCGGCCCAGGCGGTGATCCGGGCGAGGCCCGGCCGTGCCTTCTCGGCGGCCTTGTCGAGATGCCGGGCGCCGCGCGACAGCGTGTTAAGAAGTACGGCGCGATAGGCGGAGTCGCGGCTGGACAGGATATAGGGCGCATAAGCGGTCCAGAAGAGAATCCGGCGGCCCCACAGATCGGCGCGCCAGGCCCGTTCGGTCACCGCATCCGCATTCGCCGCAAGCCATTTCTGGACCAGTTTCTCGGCCAGCTTGGCGGCGCGCTCCCGGGTCGCCGCGGCGGCGAGGTCGCGAAGCCATTCGAAGCTTTGCACATAATCGGAAAGGTCGCCCGGCAGGGCCGGATCGTTGAAATCCAGGGTCTCGGCCGCAACCGTCTCGCCGCGGCGGACGAAGCGGCCGCGCAGGAGCGCCTCGCCCGCCGACTTGTCGCCGGCGACCGGGTCCTTGGGAACCGCGAGCAGCTTGAGCGGATGGCGACCGCGCAGGCGCAGGGCGTGGAACGGCGTTCGCCACGACAGGCGGTGAAGCATCGAGGAGAGCTGCTCGCCGAGCGAGGCGCCCTGGCCGCCGCCGACCCGGATCAGCCGTTTGCCCGGTTCGATCTCGCCGCTCTCGGGGGGGTCTATCTTCTCCAGCAGGCTCATCGCCGAAGATCGCCGATATTCGCCGCATAACGTTGCGGTCCGCCCCGGAACGTCGCGGTCCCCGCGACCAGGACGTCGGCGCCGGCATCGATCGCGCGCCGGGCGGTCGATCCGTCGATGCCGCCGTCCACCTCGAGATCGACGGCGAGTCCCTGCTTGTCGATCTGCTTCCTGACCGCCTCGATCTTGCGCAGCTGGCTCTCGATGAAACCCTGCCCGCCGAAGCCGGGATTGACGCTCATCACCAGCACCAGATCGACTTCCTCGAGGACGTAGTCGAGCATCTTGGCGGGCGTGGCGGGGTTGAGCGCGACTCCGGCGCGCTTGCCCAGCGCCCGGATCGCCTGGAGGGTGCGGTGGAGATGGGGCCCCGCTTCCGGGTGGACGGTGATTATGTCCGCCCCCGCTTCGGCGAAGGCCTCGAGGAACGGATCGACCGGAGAGATCATCAGATGGACGTCGAACGGCTTGGCGCTGTGCGGACGGAGCGCCTTCACCACCGCCGGGCCGATGGTGAGGTTGGGCACGAAATGGCCGTCCATGACGTCGACGTGGATCCAGTCCGCCCCGGCCTCGTCGATTGCGCGCACCTCCTCGCCGAGCCGGGCGAAGTCGGCCGACAGGATGGAGGGGGCGATGCGGACCGGCTGCTGCACGCCTGAGTGTTAACCCTGCCCGACTCGCGCGGCAAGGAAAGGGCGCGACTTATCCCCGCTTTGTTGAGGGCGGACGCGTCCGGCCGCATCCGCCATGCCGAGACGGTAATTCAGCCATGCTCGCGCGGAGACCGGCTCGTGAAATGCTGTCCCGGCTTTTCTTCCTTTCCGGACCGCGATCGATTGCGGCTTCTACGGTCTATGGGACGCTTTCGGACCCAATGCTCGTCGTGCCCCACCACGTGCAGGGCTAATATCAGGCACCGGCCGGCACTCGAACGAGTCGCGTTGGAGAATTCGGCCAATCGTGGGAGAACGATCATGCCGAAGGTTTTCAAGAGGATGAGCGGTACGCTGCTGGCTTCGGTGGCCCTCGCGACCGCGGGCCTGTTCGCCCCCGCTCCGGCGCAGGCGATCGACATGCGGTGCCGAATCGCGGTTGCCCAATATTGCTCGGCCAATTGGGAGGCCGCGGGCTGGTGGGGCTATTATGACTGTTACGAATATTGGCACGAGGCGTACTGCGTTAATTATCCCAATCCCACCGATCCGAACTGGCCCTACTTTCCTCCGAATCCCGGCTGAGCCGGGGTCCCGAGGGGGTCGGCCCGATAGAACGTTTTCGGACCCAATGCTGATCGTCCGAACCCTAGCGCAGGCGTAGCATTTTCGTTGCCGGGCCGGTCGTTCGAGCGAGTCGCGCGGGGGTCTCGGCAACCGTGGGAGAATGAGAATGCTTAGGAAGCTCAACCTGAAAAAAGCAACGGGGCTGGCGGCAGCGTTCGCGATCGCCGGCCTGTCGGGGCCTGCGTTGGCGGAGGATCCGCCCCGGTTCTTCAGCCCGGAATGCGCCCAGTATTTCAAGGATGTTTACTGCCCGGCCAAATGGCAGGCCGAGAACTTCACATCCCCCTCGGCATGCGCCGATTACTACAAGGAGAGGTGCTACTACACCTATTATTATTGAGGGGCCGGGGTCGTCTCACCAGTGATTGGTCATAACGACTGATCGGAGGCGAGCTGTCATATCAGGAGAGAGAACATGCCGAACGGAAGGAGAGTGCGCGGCACCTTTGCCGCTTCCATCTTGTTTGCAGCTTCGCTGGCTGCAGCGCCCGCGATCGCGAAAAAGCCGCCACCGCCGCCGCCGCCAGTCGAGGATCCCGACGATCCCTGGGCCGGCTGCACGCCCTACGGATCCTATGATTATTTCCAGGATTGCTGCGGTTATCCCGAACTCGTCGTGCCCTGCGAAAGCCCGACTTCCGATCCCGCGATCCGTCCCGAGGGCGGATCGATAGACCGATAGGTCCGGCGTGGGCGCGGCCCCGGCCGCGCCCCTTCCGGCCTCGAAAGGATGAGAGGGAGAATGAACATGCCGAACGGAAGAAAGAGAGTGCTCGGTAGCTTTGCCGCTTCGATCTTGCTGGCAGCTTCGCTGGTCGCAGCGCCTGCCGTGGCGAAAAAGCCGCCGCCGCCGCCACCGCCGCCGCCGCCCGGTGAATGGGACGGCTGCACCCCTTGGGGGCCCGTCATTTACGGCGTCGATTGTTGTGATTATCCCGAATTGGTGGTGCCGTGCATCGAAGGCCAGTCTCCTGACGGCCGCCTTCCGGAAGAGCCGGCCGAGTCGCTAGGGCAGTAAGTCCGCCGGCGGGCCGGTTCGTGGGCGCGGCTCTCGGCCGCGCCCCGGCCGGTCTCTACTGCCGGAATGAGGGTTCGGGGCAGACTCGCCGGAACCGGGCGATGAAGAAGCCGTCGGCTCCGCCCGCCTCGGCGAACAGCCCCGGGAGGATCCGGACCCGGTTGCCTTCGACCGGGATCTCCGCCGGAAGCGTGCCGGCTTCGATATGGTCCGCCTCGAAATCGGGGCGGCCGGCCAGGAACGCCTCGACCACCGCCTCGCCTTCCTCGGGCTCGAGCGAGCAGACCGAATAGACCAGGGTGCCGCCGGGCTTCAGCCAGCCGGCGGCGCGGGCGAGCATCGCCTTCTGGCCCTCGGCGAGCTCGGCGATGGCGCGGGGGCGGACGCGGTGGAGGACGTCGGGGTGGCGGCGGTAGATGCCGGTCGCTGAGCAGGGGGCGTCGAGCAGGATCGAGTCCACCTTTTCCGGCGGCGACCAGCGCAGGATGTCGGCCGCGATCACCTTTGCCGAAAGATTGGTCCGCGCCAGATTCTCGGAAAGTCGTGCAAGACGACTTTCCGATGCGTCGACCGCGGTCACCTCGAAGCCGGCGCTGGCGAGCTGCATGGTCTTGCCGCCCGGCGCCGCGCACAGATCGAGCGCGGTCCGGCCGTCGCCCGGGCCGAGCAGCCGCGCCGGAAGCGAGGCGGCGATGTCCTGAACCCACCAGCCACCTTCGCCATAGCCGGTGAGGCCCGCGACCGCGGCTCGGGCGGGAAGGCGCAAATGGCCCGGCATCAGGCTGATGCCCTCCATTTCCGCGGGAGCTTCGGTGCCGGCGGCGAAGACGAGGTCGAGCGGCGGCGGCGCGGCGAGCAGTCTCGCGGCCTCGGCGGCGACCTTTTCGCCCCAATGGCGGGTCCATCGCGCCTCGATCGCGGCGGGCAGCGACGGGAGGGCCGGAAGGGCCGCGCCCTGCCGCATCAAAGTGCCGAAGACGCCGTGGACGAGCTTGCGCGGGCCGCCCTCGACGAGCGGAAGGACGGTGGAGATCGCCGCGTGCGGCGGAGTCTCCAGCGCCAGCGCCTGGACGAGCGCGATGCGCAAGGCGAAGCGGGCTTTGGCGTCGTCGGGCAGTCGATTGCGGGTGGCGCCGTCGATCAGGGCGTCGAGGTCGCCGAGGCGGCGAAGGGTCTCGGCGGCGATGGCGTGGGCGAGGCCGCGGTCGTTCGGCGCCAGGCCGCGCGCGGCGGTATCGAGCGCGGCCTCGAGCGGCAGCCCCTTGCGGAGGACGGCGTCGAGCAGGCTCAGAGCGGCTCGGCGGGCGGGGACGCCCGCCGCATCGGCAGGGCGGTTCACCTGTGGCGCCGGCCGAGGGGGTCGAGCGCGCTCGCTCCGGTGCGGGGGCTGCGCCGCACCACGGTTGCGACGGGACGCGGAGGCGTGATGTCGCTCGCCATCGCCTGCAGAGCGGCAATCCGGTTGCCGGTGTCGGGATGGGTCGAGAAGAAGCTGTCGCGGCCGGTGCCGGACGGCACGATGTAGAGCGACGCCGCCGCCGGATTGCGCATCGCCACGGGGCTAGGGACCCGGGCGGCGCCCTGGTGGAGCTTGGCGAGGGCCGAGGCGAGGGCGCGGGGATCGCCGCAGATCTCGGCGCCGGCGCGGTCGGCGCCATATTCGCGGGTGCGGCTGATCGCGAGCTGGACCAACATCGCCGCGAAGGGCGCGAGGAGCACCGCCACGATCATCGCCAGCGGGTTGGCGCGATCGCCGCCGCGGAAGAAGAAGCCGAAATTGGCGAGCATCGAGATGGCGCCGGCGATCGTCGCCGTCATCGTCATCACCAGGGTGTCGCGGTTGCGGACGTGGCCGAGCTCGTGCGCCATCACCGCCGCCACTTCTTCCTTGCTGAGGAGGCCGAGCAGGCCCGTGGTCGCGGCGACGGCGGCATGGGCCGGGTCGCGACCGGTGGCGAAGGCGTTGGGATGGGGCGAATCGACCAGATAGACTCGCGGGTTCGGAAGGCCGGCGCGGGCGGCGAGCGCGTGGACGATTCCGACCAGCTGCGGACAGTCGCGAGCCGTCACCTCCTTGGCATTGTGCATGGCGAGGACGATCCGGTCGGCATTCCAATAGGTGATGAGGTTCATCGCGGCCGCCACGATGAGGGCGATGAAGGCTCCGCGCGGGCCGCCGATGGTGAAGCCGAGGCCCATGAACAGGGCTGTCAACATCGCTACCAACATCAGAGTCCGAATCGGGTTCATGCTTGCGTTCAGGCCTCCGTCTTCCGAAATGTGGGGGATGAGCGAGCCATCTTCAATCGGCAGGGCGCGGCGGCGGCCTTCGCATGTCGAGCCGCCGGCGCATCTCTCGCCGAGCCCGCCGATGCCGGAGCCCGGGCCTGCCTCCGAAGCGGACGAGCATGGCGGTCCCAAGGGCGAGGAGCCGACGCGCTACGGCGACTGGGAGAACAAGGGCATTTGCTGGGACTTTTGAATTCCTCCCCGACATTTGTCGGGGAGGGGGACCGCGCGTAGCGCGGTGGAGGGGTTCTCGAAGTCAGCAGGCCCCTCCACCATGCTTCGCATGGTCCCCCTCCCCTGCAAATGCAGGAGAGGATTTAAAACCCTTCGGCCCTCAGCGGCCTCGACAGCAACCGCTCCACCACCTCGTCCACGCTCGCCTCGCCCGCCAGCAAAGCGCAGACCGCCGAGACGATCGGCATGTCCACCCCGGCCTCCCGCGCCGCCCTCGCCAGCACCGGTGCGGTATGGGCACCTTCCGCCACCGTCCGTCGGTCGGCGAGCAGCGCCGTCGCCTCGCGGCCTTCGCCCAGCCCCTTGCCAAGGCTGAAGTTGCGCGAGCTTGTCGAGGAGCAGGTGAGGACGAGGTCGCCGAGGCCGGAGAGACCGGCGAGGGTCTCGGCGCGGGCGCCGCGGGCGAGGCCGAAGCGGGTCATCTCGGCAAATCCGCGCGAGATCAAAGCGGAACGCGCGTTCAGGCCCAGGCGCCGGCCTTCGACCACGCCGCAGGCGATGGCGAGCACGTTCTTGACCGCTCCGCCGATCTCGGCGCCGACGACGTCGTCCGACAGATAGGGACGGAACCAGGGGCGGGCGATCCGGGCGCGCAGCCGCTCGCCCAGCGCGGGGTCGCCGACGGCGAGAGTCACGGCGGCGGGAAGGCCGGCGGCGACCTCATGGGCGAAGGTCGGGCCCGACAGCACGGCGATCGGCGCTCGCGGCTGCGCCTCGCGGGCGACGTCGTGCATCAGCGCCATCGTCGCTTCCTCCATGCCCTTGGCACAGAGGATGAGCGGGACATCCAGGCCCGGCATCGCCGCCAGGACCTTGCGCATATGCTGGGCCGGCGTGACGACGAGCAGGGCGTCGCAGCCGGCGAGGGCCTCGAGGTCCCCCGTCGCCCGGATCCCGGGGTCGAGCGGGGTTCCGGCGAGGAAGAGGCGATTCTCATGGTCGCGGTTGACGCTTTCGACCACTTCGGGCTCGCGCGCCCAGAGGAGGGTGTCGCCGCCGCCGGCCGCCACCTGCGCCAGCGCCGTGCCCCAGGCGCCGCCGCCGAGAATCCCGATACGCATTGGATTCGTCACCGCTTATGCTCCGTTCGGGCCGAGCTTGTCGAAGCCCTCTCCGTCCCACGCACGGCGAGGGAAGGAAAACCCTTCGACAGGCTCAGGGCGAACGGAGTGGGGAGGCTCACGCCTTCACCCCGGCGCCGCGGACCTTCTCGGCTTCCGGATCGAGCGGCCAGCGGGCTCGGGCGGGGGCGTCGAGGGGATCGGTGAGGCCGGCGTCGAAGCGCAGGGCGCCGGCCCAGGCGATCATCGCCGCATTGTCGGTGCAGAGCCAGAGCGGCGGGGCGACGAAGGGCAGGCCGTGGGCCGAAGCAAGCCGGTTCAGCGCCGAGCGCACGCTCTCATTGGCGGCGACTCCTCCGGCGACGACCAGAGCCGTCGCCCCGGGCACGCGCTCGAGCGCCCGCCGGGTCCGGTCGACGAGGCTGTCGACGACCGCCTGCTGGAAGGATGCGGCGATGTCCTCGACGGCGTAAAGTCCGCTGTCCCGGGCGCGCAGGACCGCGCTCTTCAGGCCCGCGAAGGAGAAATGGGGCTCCGCGGAGCCGAGAAGCGGGCGCGGCAGCGGCACCGCGGCGGGATCGCCCGTCCGCGCCGCCCGCTCGACGGCGGGGCCGCCGGGAAAGCCGAGACCGAGCAGTTTCGCGGTCTTGTCGAAGGCTTCGCCGGCGGCATCGTCGATGGTGGTGGCGAGCCGCCGGTAGCGGCCGAGGCCCTCGACAAAGAGCAATTGGCAATGGCCGCCCGAGACCAGGAGCAGCAGATAGGGAAAAGCGAGGCCGGGATCGCTCAGCATCGGCGACAGGGCATGGCCTTCGAGATGGTTGACGGCGACGAGCGGCTTGCCCGCCGCCAGCGCCAGCCCCTTGGCGGCGACGAGGCCCACCATCACACCGCCGACCAGGCCCGGTCCGGCCGTCGCGGCGATCGCGTCCACCTGGGCCAGAGAGACTCCGCTCTCCGCCAGCGCCTGCTCGATGAGCTTGGGCAGGATCTCGACATGGGCCCTCGCCGCGATTTCGGGAACGACCCCACCATAGGGGCCATGGGCGCTCTCCTGCCCGGCCAGGCAATGGGCGAGGACGAGGCGGTCGGAGGTCACCAGGGCGGCCGCCGTCTCGTCGCAGCTCGATTCAATGCCGAGGATGAGGCTCATACGCGCTTCCCTGCCACCCCCGCACCCGCAAGGGCCTGTAATCATAATCGGCAATGGCCAGGATCGCCCGGAGAAGGGCACCGGCAAGGAGGAGCGTGTAGGGCGGGCTGGTTGCCCGCACAAGCGCTCCGAGGCAGCCGGTGCCCTTCTCCGCGCGACCCCCAAAGGGGGCGGGGCGGAGAGGCGGCCATGAGCTGGCCCGCCATGCCCCCGGCATGGCTGCGAACATCCGGGGGATGTTCGCACCGGCTCATCGTCGTCGCTCGTCGGTCACGATGCGATCAGCATCGCTCCCTCGCTCGCTCCTGGCCCTGACCGCCTCTCCGCCCCGTCATGGCCGTTGCCGATTATGATTACAGGCCCTAGCACAAGCGGCGCATGCAGCCGATCCTTCGCCTCGGAACCCGCGGATCGCCGCTCGCGCTCGTCCAGGCGCGAATGGTGGCCACCGCTTTGCGGGACGCCCACGGGTGGGGCCCGGAGCTGATCGAGATCGAGCCGATCGCGACCAGCGGCGACCAGCTTCGCGACCGGCCGCTTTCGGAAATGGGCGGCAAGGCGCTTTGGACCAAGGAGCTGGACCAGGCCTTGCTCGAAGGCCGGATCGACCTTGCCGTCCATTCGATGAAGGACGTGGAGACGATAAGGCCGCCCGAGCTCGCCCTCGCCGCGATTCTGGAGCGGGCGGACGTGTGCGACCGGCTGGTCGGAGCGCCAAGCCTCGCCGTTCTTCCGGAAGGCGCTCGTGTGGGTACCTCATCGCCCCGGCGAGCGGCGCAATTGCTGGCGCGGCGGCCGGACCTGGTCATCGTCCCCTTCCGAGGCAATGTCGAAACCCGGCTTCGCAAGATCCAGATGGGCGAGGTCGACGCCACCCTGCTCGCCGCCGCCGGGCTCGACCGGCTCAATCATTCGGGAGTCGGGGTCCTGCTGGACGATTTCCTGCCCGCGCCCGCGCAAGGGGCGATCGGAGTCGAGGTCCGAAGCGCGGATCGCCGGGTGCGGACCCTGCTCGCGGCGATCGACCATCGCGCCACCCATCTTTGCGTCGCCGCGGAGCGCCGGCTGCTGGAGGGGTTGGGCGGGAGCTGCCGCTCGCCGGTGGCGGCGCTGGCGACCCTGGAAGGCGACGAGATCCGCCTTCGCGCCGAAATCCTGACGGAGGACGGGGCCGAAGCGGAAAGGTGCGACCGCCGGTTCCCGAGCGGGGACGAATCCGCGCCGCTCGAGCTCGCCCGCGAGCTGCTCGACCGGGCGCCGCCGAGGCTTCGGGCCCTGTTCGCGCTGTGAAGCTCCTTATCCTGCGGCCGGAGCCGGGCGCATCCGAGACCGCCGGGCGGGCACGGGCGATCGGCCTCGATCCGGTCGTGTCCCCGCTTTTCGCGATCGTCGGCGTGGCGGGCCCCCCCGTGGAGGCGGGGCGCTATGAAGCGGTGCTTCTGACCAGCGCCAACGGCGCGCGTCACGCGCCGGCCGGCCTTACCGGCCTGCCCTGCTTCGCCGTCGGCGAAAGCACGGCGGCGGCGGCGCGCGCGGCCGGGTTCGCCGAGGTCCGCGCGGGACCGTGCGACGGGGCGGCGGCGGCGGCGATGATGGCGGCCGCGGGGGTGAAAAGGGCCCTCCATCCGTGCGGGCGCGACCATCTCGCGGTCGAGGCGGAGGGCGTCTCGATCGAGCGTCGGATCGTCTATTCCGCCGAGCCGGTGCCGACCGGCCGGTTCGAGGGGCCGGCGGTGGCGATGATCCATTCGGCCCGGGCGGGGGCGCGCTTCGCGCGGCTCGCCGGCGACCGGGCCGTGATCGCCATCGCGGCGATCAGCCCCTCGGCGGCATTGGCCGTCGGCGAGGGCTGGGCGGCCAAGGCGGTGGCGGCGGCGCCGCGCGACCAAGCCTTGCTGGAGCTTGCCGCCAAGCTGTGCAATCATGACGAGGACGTGGTGAGGAACGGCAATGGACTATGAGCCGGGACGGGTGACGGCGAAGCCGAAGCGGCCGCTCTGGACTTTGCTCGCGCTTCCGCTCGTCGCCTTCCTGGCCGGGCTCGCGGCGATGGGCTGGCTGCTCGCCAATTGGGGCACGGCGGCGACCTTCCTCGGAGTCGCCCCCGCCCCGCCGCCGCCGGCGGCGGCCGAGCCGGCGCCTCCGCCGGTGACGATGGAACGCGAGCCGGCCGCCGATCTGCCGGCCGATCCCCAGGGGGGCGAGCGCCTGGTGATCGACCCGGAGACGGCCCGCCGGGTCAATCGGCTCGAAGAGCGGCTCGCCTTGCTCGACCTCCAGTCGCGAACCGCGGTAGGCAATGCCGACCGGGCGGAGGGCCTCCTCGTCGCCTTCGCGGCCCGGCGGGCGATCGATCGCGGAGTCGCGCTCGGCTATATCGAGACCCTGCTTCGCCAGCGTTTCGCCGCGACCGAGCCGCAATCCGTGGCGACCGTCCTCACCGTCGCGCGCGCACCGGTCACCGTGCAGAGCCTTCAGAAGCAGTTCCAGGAGGTCGCCCCTCATCTCAACGGCGGCGGCCAGGGGCAGAGCTGGTGGGCGGCCTTCAAGACCGAGATGGCGGGCCTGATCACCATCCGTCGCGAGAACACGCCCTCGACCCAGCCGGCCGAGCGCCTTCGCCGCGCCGGCCAGAGCCTGGAGGCCGGGCAGGTCGAGGTGGCGCTGCTCGAAGTGCTCAGGCTGCCGGGACATGAGCGTGCCGACGCGTGGATCGCCAACGCCCGCCGCTACGTCGCCTCCCATCGCGCCCTGGACCGGCTGGAGAGCGCCGCCTTGCTCGAGCCGCGCGCGCCGGTGCCGCAGCCGGCGGTCAAGGCGCGCTAGACCTTTTCTGCCTCCCCATCGTCAGATGGGGAGGGGGACCGCCGAAGGCGGTGGAGGGGTGATCTGGCACGGCCTGGGCAGGTCACCCCTCCACCAAGCGGAGCTTGGTCCCCCTCCCCATGCTGCGCATGGGGAGGCAAGCCTAGATCTCCAGCAAGGCGTAAGGCCGGCCGAACGCCGGCTCGACCACGAACTGGGCGCAGTTGAAGACGGGCACTCCGCCCGGCGTATGGCCCGAATAGGCGCCGCGATGGGCGTGGCCGTGGACCACCGCCTTGACGTTGTCGAAGCGATCGATCGCATGGGCCAGGCGCGAGGAGCCGAGGAAGGGATAGATTTCGAGCGGCTCGCCCTCCACCGTCTCCGGAATCGGCGCATAATGGAGGACGGCGACGACCCTCTCGGTCCTCAGGGAGCGAAGCGCATTCTCGAGCAGCCTCGCCTCGTTGCGGGCTTCGTCGACGAAGACCTTGATCGCATCCTCGCCGAAGGCGCCGAGCTCGCCCCGGCCGAAGCCGCCGATGAAGCCCTTGGCGCCGGCGAAGCCGACTCCGTCGATCACCGTCGCCTGCTCGCCGAGCATGGTCACCCCGGCCGACTGGAGGATCCGGACCACCTCGTCGGCCTGGCCGGCCTCGTAATCGTGGTTGCCGAGCACCGCGACGACCGGAATCGTGCAGGCCCGCAGATCCTCGGCGAGGATCTCGGCTTCGGCGACCTTACCGAAATTGGTCAGGTCGCCGGCCAGAGCGAGTACGTCGGCGGTCTGGCTGATCTCCTCGAACAGCGTCCGATAGCGGTTGTGGCAGGTCTCGGTGACGTGGAGATCGCCGATCGCGGCGACGGTGAGCGACTTAATGGTGCTGGGGTCGTTCATGCTTCTCGTCCACTCCCTTGCCGACGACGTCGGCGAAGCCCCATTCGGTCACGTCCACGACATAGTCGGTCGGGCTGATCAGCCGGCCGCGGCAGATCTTGATGCTCGCCGGCGGCATCTCGTCCTGGGCCTTGAGACGTTCGAGCAACTCCTCGTAGAGCCAGCGCGGGATCAGGTCGCGCTCCGTCGGGTAGACGAAGCGGAAGTTGAGGATGTTGATCAGGAGCACCTCCCAGTAGAGCTCCATGTTCGAGAGCAGCCACTGCCAGTCGATCTCCTCATGCTTGATCAGGATCGTGTGGACGATGTCGGCGCCGTCGTAGCGATATCGGGTCTGGAGGAAGAGCTTCGACAGGATGAACTGGGTCGGCGGGGTCACCCGGACGTTGGTCCCGTAGACCTCCGCCTCATAGACCTCCTGGAACCATTCGTCCGTGATCGGGATGCTGGCCGAGGAGATGTTGAAGATCACATCGAAGAAATTGTCGCCGCGCCAAACCTTCCCGATCCAGCGCTCGTCCTCCATCTCGATGTCGAAGCCGCGCGACTTGAAGAAGCCGAGGATCTTGGGCGCGTCGCTCGGCTTGCAGAAGACGTCGAGATCCTTGGTCGGCCGGGTGATTCCGGTGAAGCAGGAGAGAGCGTAGGTCCCCGACAGGAGGAAGGGTATCCCCGATTCCTGCAGGAGCTCGAGGCTTTCCGAGTAGAATCCGACCGCCTCGGGAGGCGGCTCGAACGCGGACGAATCGAAATTGTCGAGTTGCTTGCTCATCATCCCCGCGGCGGCGCCCCGGCGGCGGCGACGGAGCGTCGCGCCTGCCGGGTGGCTGGAGAACGGGGGTGGCCCGGATGCGTTCCCGCGCGGGTTCCCCGGCTGGCCAGGACCGCCATGGACCCCACCAGAAGTTGCCCTTATTCTCGGCCGCATGCTCAGGCGTTTCTTCGGGCGGCCGCCTCCCGGCTCCCTGCCGGCGGCGGAGGTCGCGGGACCCAGCCGCGCAGATTTGCGGGAAGCGCTTTCGCGTCATCCGCAGCTCTGGTGGCTGACCGACGTTCCGATGTTTCTCGACGCGCCGTCGGTTGATCGCCTCCATGGCGCGGTCGTCCAGCCCGAATATGTTTTGCTGCAGAGCCAGGAGACGGCGCAGAGAAGCCGGGGAACGACCGAGGCCGACGAACTGCAGGCGAGCCTCGAGGGCAGCATCCCCGCGTTCCTCAAGCTCGGCACGCAAGCCAAAATCTCGACCGGCACGACCACGGGAGCTTCCGCCGCCCAGCAGCTGACCAAGCAGTTCATACACAGCTCTGAGCAGCGCCTTCAGGAGATCGTCGTCGCCTATTGGGAGAAGAGGTCCGAACGGGTGCTGTTCGCCATCGGCGGCGAAGGCGGGTTGACCTCGCTGGCCGGCAAGACCCTGTCGTGGCACGCTGCCGAAGAGCTGACCGATCTTGCAGGCCCGCGGCCGCTCCTGTTCTTCGATCTTCCGCCGCGAAGCGCGATCCTGCCGATGGCCGGCGAGACGGTCCAGGGGAAGACGATATTGTTGGCCGACAGGTTCATCGAAAAGCTCACGAATATGGGAGAGGTCATTCCACCGTTTCCCACCGACGACAGCTATCCCGACGTAGCGGCCCGCAAGGAAGCTCACTGGGCCGCGCTCGTGGAACATTATCACAGCTGGTCGGCGCTCGAGGTGATCGAGGAGGGGTTCAGCAGCGGCCAGCGGATCGAATGGATCGACTATCGCCTGAAACTTCCAAGCCGCTCAAAGCCGGTGCATATCCATTTCGCGCCGCGCGGCCAGGTCGCTACCGGAGCCTTTGCGTACAATTTCGTCCGCCGGGGCTATAAGGTCGGACTGCGGATCGTCGCCCAGCTGAAGAAGGGCTGCGACATGAACGCCCTCGCTCTCTACGAGCGATAAGGACGATTTCCTGCCCGAATGCCGTGATTTCAGGGCTGGGCCGGAGCCGCCTCGGCCGCCGGCTTCATGTCGATCAGACCGACGATGAACTCGAGCTCGGCGTTCGGCGGGATGGCGTCCGGAACGCCCGCCGGCCCGTAGGCCAGCGCGGCCGGGATCCAGAAGCGGTAACGGCCGCCTTTCTGCATCAGCTGCAGAGCCTCCGCGAAGCCCGGCACCACGCCCGTCACCGGAAAGGCGGTCGGCCGCGGGCTGGCGTCGAACAAGGTCCCATCGGCGAGATGGCCCTCATAGGTGACGAGGACGAGATCGGCGGTCGTCGGTTTCGCGCCGGTTCCGGGCCGCAACGTCTCGAAGCGCAGGCCGGAGGGGGTCGTGACGACCGCACGGGCCGAAACCGGAGGGATGAAGGAGCGGGGCGGAACCGGCTTCGGGGCCGGAGCGACGGCGAGCAGAAGGGCAAGGCTGAGCATCGTGACTCCCGGCCGCCCGTCCGGCCGGCGAAAAAATGGAGCGGGCGAAGGGATTCGAACCCTCGACCCCAACCTTGGCAAGGTTGTGCTCTACCCCTGAGCTACGCCCGCTCTGAGCCGCGCCGGCGGCGAACAAGCGCCCCCGGCTGAGGTAAGGCGGCGGCTGCTAGCATGGGGTCCGCCACCCGGCAAGGGCCTAGATAGGCTTGGCATGAGGCCGCGTGATCCCACATAGGCGGGCGAGACGTAATTCTGGTTTGGAAAGGCGAATCGTGGCGACACTGGGCATGAGCGCGGCGGAGAAGGAAGCGCTGGAAAGCTTCCGGCGCGACGTCATCGAACCGTCGATGACGTCGCTCGTCATCGTCGATTTCTGGGCGGAATGGTGCGGCCCGTGCAAGCAGCTGACCCCGATCCTCGAGAAGGTCGCGGCCGATTATGCGGCGAAGGGCGTCAGGCTCGTCAAGATCAACGTGGACGAGAATAAGGTCGTCGCGGCCCAGTTCCGGGTCCAGTCCATCCCTACCGTCTACGCCATCTTCCAGGGCCAGCTCGTCGCCGATCTGACCCCGGCGCGGACCGAGGGGCAGCTGACCCGCTTCCTCGACCAGATACTCGAGCAATTGCCGGTCGAGGGCGAGGCGCAGCAGATCGAGGCGGAGATAGAGCCTTTGATCGCGATGGCCGAGGAGGTGCTCGCCGGCGGCGACGCCGAGCGGGCCGAGAACATCTTCGGCCAGATATTGGAGATGGCGCCCGATCACGCGGGCGTGATCGGCGGCCTTGCCCGGGCGCTGATCGCCGCCGGCCGGCCGGCCGAGGCGGGAGCCTTGCTGGACGGCGCTCCCGAGAGCGCGGCCAAGGATCCGGCCATCGCCCGCGCCCGCTCGGCTCTGGCTTTGGCGGAGGTGGCCGCCCCCGACGTCGACTCATCGCAGCTCGAGCGCAGGATCGCCGCCGACCCCGACGACCACGAAGCCCGCTACGAGCTGGCCGGCGCGCTCATGGCCGCGGGCGACCGCGACTCCGCCGCCGACCATTTGCTCGAAAGCATAAGCCGCGACCGCGACTGGAACGAGGGCGCCGCGAGGAAACGGCTGCTGCAGCTGATGGAGGTGGTCGGACTCGAAGATCCCTGGGCGGGGGCTCAGCGCCGGCGCCTCTCCGCGATCCTCTTCACCTGATGGCGGACGAAAAGCCGATTCGACTCCCGGTCTTCCCGCTCGCGGGCGCTCTGCTTTTCCCGAGGGCGCAGCTGCCGCTGCACATTTTCGAGCCGGGCTACCGGGATATGGTCCGCGACGCGCTCGCCGGCGACCGGCTGATCGGAATGATCCAGCCGCGCGGCTCGGACGAGCCCCCGCCCCTTTTCGAAATCGGCTGCATCGGGCGAATCGCCGGCGCCGAGGAGCTGGACGACGGACGCTTCAACATCGTCCTCGAGGGCGTCGGCCGCTTCCGGATCGTGCGCGAGGCGAAGGTCGACACCTCGTACCGGCAGGTCGACGCCGAGCGCGGCGGCTTTAGCGATTCGGCCGAGGCCGAGCCGCTCGGCCTGGCGCAGCGCGCGGAGCTGGAGCAGGAAGCGCGCCGTTACGCCGACGCCCTGGGCTATTCGGTCGACTGGGATGCCGTTACCCGGCTCGACGACGAGATGCTGGTCAACGCCATCGCCCAGGTGGCGCCGTTCGACGTCGGCTCGAAGCAGGCGCTGCTCGAGGCGCCCGACATCGCCGAGCGCTGCGACCTGCTCGTCCAGTTCATGCAGTTCCAGCAGATGGTGCCGGGCGGGGCGGAGGGGCCGGAGACCCTGCAATGACCGATGCGCTTCTGGCGCGGCTGGTCTGCCCGGTGACCCGGACGCCGCTTCGGTGGGATGAATCGCGGCAGGAGCTGGTGTCGGAGGCCGCGGGCGTCGCCTATCCGGTGCGGGACGGGGTGCCGGTGATGCTGATCGAAGAGGCGCGGACCTTGAAACCCTCCCCCGGATTTCCGGGGGAGGGGGAGCAGGCGGAGCCTGGTGGAGGGGTTCTCTGAGCGCCTGAAGAACCCCTCCGCGCTTCGCTCGGTCCTCCCTCCCCGCGAAATCGCGTGGAGGAATTACCTTCTAGATCGTCAGGCCCCTCAAAAGCAGCGGCAATTCACCGCTTTCGCCCCGCGCCTCGGCCATGAACTGGCTCTTCAGCGGCCCGACGCGCTGGACGATGCCCATGCCGAAGCGGCGGATCGCGGAGGCCGTGCGGCCGGGCACGCCGTAGATCCGGGTGAGGCCGTCGGTGGCGGCGGCGACGGTCAAAGTGTCGAGGCCTCGCCAGCGCTCGTAGCGGGAGAGCAATTGGGCATCGCCGGGATCGAGGCCGAGCCGGGCGCCCTCAACCAGCACCTGGGCGAGCGCGGCGACGTCGCGGAAGCCGAGATTGAGGCCTTGCCCTGCAATTGGATGGATCCCGTGGGCGGCGTCGCCGGCCAGCGCCAGGCGGTCCGCCGTCAGAGTCGCGGCATGGTGGAAGCCGAGCGGATAATTCCAGCGCGGTCCGGCCAGCCGGACCTCGCCCAAGAAGCCGCCCATCCGCTTCGCGATCTCATGGGCCATGGCTCGATCGGGCAGGTCGATCACCGCCGCGGCGTCGGCCGCCGGCACCGACCAGACGATCGCCGACCGCGTTCCCGGCAGCAGCGGCAGGATCGCGAAGGGGCCCGTCGGGTAGAAAATCTCATAAGCCGCATTTTCGTGGTGCCGCTCATGCTCGGCGGTGAGGACCACCGCCTTATGGTCGTAGCTCCAGCGCGCCATTGGAATATTGGCGGCCTCGCGAGTCGGGGAGTTTCGGCCTTCCGCCCCCACCAGCAGGGGGGCGGTGACCGCCCGGCCGTCCTCGAGCGCAACCCTCACTCCGGCGGTGTCGCGGACGATCCCGGCGGCCCGCGCCGGCATCAGGAGCGTCACCCCGCCGGCGTCCAGCGCGGCCTCGCGAAGCACCTGTCGAAGCCGCCGGTTCTCGACCATGATCCCGAGCGGATCGTCGGCTTCGGGCGCGTCGAAGACGATTCCGCCGGGCTGGAGGCCGTCGCTGACCCGGATGGAGAGGATCGGACAGGTCTCGCCCTCCAGCCGCCCGGCGATTCCGGTCGCCTCCAGCATCCGCCAGGAAGCGCTGGCGATCGCGGTCGCCCGGCCGTCGAAGGCGGGGGCGATGTTCGTTTCCGGATCGGCCGGATCGATGACGATGGTCGAGAGGCCGTGGCGGTCGAGCGCGACGGCCAGGGTCAGCCCGATGAGCCCGCCGCCCAGGATGATGACGTCCGCGCGATCCATGACTTGCCTTTCAATGATTTTCCCGCCCTACCGATGCAAAGCTGCAACGCCAAGCGCTTGACCGCGGACTCCCGGCGGGCGCATTGTCCGTCTCGGAACATTTGGGGCACGGGGATGGCGGCGACAGCAGCGCAGAACGCCCGTCAGGCGAGACTGGCGCAGTGGCGGACCGGAGTGAGGAACGGAATGCGCCGCAGCTGGGCGCTTCTGATCGGCGGCGCCGTCGGCGGCGCGGCTTTGCTGCTGCTTCTGGCGCTGGTCAGCTATCAGTCGACCGATCCCTCGCTCAACACCGCCGCGGCCGGTCCGGTCAGGAATTGGGTGGGGGCTCCGGGCGCCTGGGGCGCCGACCTGCTGCTCAGCCTGTTCGGGCCGCCCGCGGCCCTGCTTCTCCCGCTGGTCGCGCTGATCGGAATCCGAATCGCGGCCGGTGCCCCGTCCACCCGCTGGCTGCGCTCGCTCGCTCTCACCATGGCGGGCCTGACTCTGGTCGGCGCAGGCGCCTCCCTGCTCGTCGGCGAGGCGGTCAACGGCCTTCCGGCGAGCTGGGGCGGCGCCACCGGCCTCTCGCTCGCCAAGCTCGTCGAGTTCGGCCTCGCCGCGATCGGCGAGCCCGGCATCGTCGAGCCCTTCCGGATCGTCACCGTCGGTCTTTGCGGCGCTCTCGGCCTGGCGCTCTGCTGGTTCGGGCTCGGATTGCGCTCCGACGAGCGGGCCTGGATCGCCTCGCGCCGGCTGCCGCGTCGGGAGCGCGCCTTCGCCGACGAGGGCGACGAGCTGCCGGAGCCGGAGGACCGGCCGGCGCGCACACCGGTCGTCGCCCCGGCCGAGCCGCCCCGAACCGTCATCAACGACCGGGTACGAACGCCCGCGCAGGCGAAAAGGCCGCTTCGCGAGCGCCAGGCGTCGCTGGCGCTCGGCGACAGCTACCAGCTGCCCGGGCTCGAGCTTCTCAACCCGGCGCCGCCGCCGGTCGGCGGAGCGCTCGACAAGGCCAGCCTCGAGCGCAACGCCCGTTTGCTCGAATCCGTGCTCGACGACTTCTCGGTGAAGGGCGAGATCGTCGAGGTCCGCCCCGGCCCGGTCGTCACCATGTACGAGCTCGAGCCGGCGAGCGGAATCAAGGCGAGCCGGGTCATCCAGCTCGCCGACGACATAGCCCGCAACATGTCGGCCTTGTCGGCGCGGGTCGCCACCATCCCCGGCCGAAGCGTGATCGGAATCGAGCTTCCCAACCCGAAGCGGGAGATGGTGGTCCTCTCCGAGCTGATCGCCAGCCATGCCTTCGAGGACCAGGTCGCCCAGCTTCCGATCGTGCTCGGCAAGAACATCGCCGGCGATCCGGTCGTCGCCGATCTGGCGCCGATGCCGCATCTGCTCGTCGCCGGAACCACCGGCTCGGGCAAGTCGGTCGGCCTCAACTGCATGATCCTGTCTTTGCTCTACCGGCTGACCCCCGAGCAGTGCAAAATGATCCTGATCGACCCGAAGATGCTCGAGCTCAGCA
>Ga0190275_10000175_pt1 | contig 68420 bp, 67 predicted proteins | sample Popmic550T_FD_133745 | JGI IMG/M metagenome (GOLD analysis project Ga0190275, IMG submission 133745) | Populus adjacent soil microbial communities from riparian zone of Yellowstone River, Montana, USA - 550 T | ecosystem: Environmental > Terrestrial > Soil > Riparian zone > Trees stand | place...
AGCAAGACGCTGGAAGGCGTCCTCACCTCGGTCTCGTTCGGCGACCCGGCCGGGTGGAGCTTCGACGTGGACGCCTACGGCGGACGATGGGCGCTCGACCGGTGGGGCGGCGAGCGCGCGGACGCGCGCGACGCATACGGTGCTCAGGTCTGGGCGAACACGCCCTGGGCAGGCGTGCGCGCCGGCGGCGGCGCGTATCGCTGCACCGTCGCCCCGTCCGCCGGCGCCTCGGCCGACTATCTGATGCTGCACGCTTCGGTCGAAGCAGACTTCGACCGCTGGATGGTGGCCGGCGAGTATCTGACCGGCGACCTCGACACCTACGGGCGCTATGGCGCCTGGTATGCACAGATCGGCGTCCAGGCCAGCCGGCGGCTCAGCATTCACCTGCGCGGCGCGCGGGCCCGAATGGATGTTCCGAGCAACGGATACTCTGCCAATGCGAGAATCAGCGATGATCTTGGACTGGCGTTCAACTATGCAATCCGCCCCGCCGTGGTGCTCAAGCTCGAAGGCCACACGAATGTCGGCCTTCTTTCCAAAGACCTGCCCCAGGACCTCTACGAGAATCCGTCGACGACGCGATACCTGATCGCGAGCGTCGTCGTCGGATTCTGACCCTGTCGTCTCCCTCGATCCACATGCTGGGGCCACTCGCTCTCGTTGCTGCGCTCCTTCTGTCGCCGGACGGCGGACGGCCGCTTCCACGGGACCCTTCCTTCCGCGTCGTCGTGAACAAAGCCAATCCCGTTTCCTCCCTGACCCGGGCCCAGTTGTCGGCGATCTTCATGCGGCGGGTGCGAAGCTGGCCGGACGGGACGGAGATCCGGCCGGTCGATCATGGCGTCGAGGCGCGCGTGCGGGAACGATTCTCGCGGGCCGTTCACGGAAAGAGCGTGGCGTACGTGACCCGCTACTGGCAGCGGCTGATCTTCGCCGGCCGCGGAATTCCTCCGCCGGTGGTGCAGTCGGGTGCGGCAATGATGGAGCTGGTGCGCGCAAATCGCGGAGCGATCGGATACATCGACGCCGCCACGCCGGTCGCCGGTGACCTCAAGGTGATCGAGGTGACGAAGTGAAGCCGCTCTCGTTCCGGGCCCGGCTGGCGTCGACGATGGGTGCGTTGATCCTGCTCATCGCGGCGGCGATCTCGATCTACGTGCCGCGGAAGCTGGAGCAGGAAGCGATCGCGCTGATCACCCACAAAGCGGACACGTTGATGCAGTTGACGGCCTTCACCATCCATCCCGCGCTGTATTTCCAGGACCGCGCGGCGCTCGAGGAAGCACTCAGCGCCGCGCGGAACGACAAGGACGTGGCGTACGTCGTCGTCGCCGACGGAGAGGGACGGATGCTCGCTGCGTTTCACCGGGAACGGGCCACGGAGGCAGCGCTGGCGCGGCGCGTGCCGGGCGGCGGCGTGTCGCACGACCGTGCCCTGTACGAGGCCATGACCCCGATCCGGGAGGGGAGCCGCGTTCTGGCACGCCTTCATGTCGGCATCTCGCTGGTGCGGTTGAACGCGCAGGTCGCGCAGATGCGCATTGCGATCGCTGGGTGGAGCGCGTTCATTCTCACGGCCGGACTGATCGCCGTGGTTCTCATCAGCAACATCCTGACCCGGCCTTTGCGCCATGTGGCCGCGGGCGCGGCCCGGATCGCGGCCGGGCAGTTCGGCCAGCGCGTTCCCGCGGGGCGGGACGACGAGATCGGACAACTCGCGGCGTCGTTCAACGAAATGGCCGCGAACGTGGCGGAGCGCGACGCGTCCCTTCGCGAATCGCGCGAGCAGCTTCGCCGGATGTCGACGCGACTGCTCACGGTCCAGGAGCAGGAGCGCGTCCGCATCGCCCGGGAGGTGCACGATGAGCTCGGACAGGCGCTGACGGCGATGAAGATCGACCTGCAGCAGATCGCCAGGCGGCACGCCACGCTGGAAGAACCGCTGGTGCCGGTCGCCCACACGATCGATTCCATCGTCGACCTCGTCCGGCGCATCGCCCGCGATCTCCGTCCGGCGATCCTCGACGACCTCGGCATCGGCGCGGCGCTCGAACAGCAGCTCCGCCGTTTGCGGGAGAGCAGCGGCATCAGGACCTCGCTGACCGTTTCCGACGAGCCGGAGCTGGACATGCTAACGGGGGCGACTCTCTATCGTATTACCAGAGAGGCGCTGGCGAACGTGGTGCGTCATGCAGGCGCCTCGCAGGTGGAGGTATCGCTGGAGACACGCGACGGAGCAGCCGTGCTCGAGATCAGGGACAATGGACGCGGGATCACCCGCGAAGAAGTCTCAGGACCCCGCTCGCTCGGTCTCCTGGGAATTCGCGAGCGCGCCGAGCTGCTGGGAGGAAGCATGGTCATCGAAGGCCGCTCCGGCGAGGGAACGGTTCTGACCGTGACGCTTCCCGTGACGCTTCCAACGACGCTTTCCATAACGCTTCCAGGGACGAAAGGCGGAGACGCTTGAGAGCACTGTGCATTGACGATCACGCCATATTTCGCCAGGGGGTCCGGCAGATCCTGCAGCAGTACGACCGCCAGGTGAAGATCGGAGAGGCCGCGACGGCCAGCGCGGCGATGCAGCTCGCGCGCGAGTCGCGATGGGACGTGGTGCTGCTCGACCTGTCGCTGCCCGACCGCAGCGGCCTGCAGCTCCTCGGGGAACTGAAGCGCGAGCAGCCCGATCTCCCCATCGTCGTCCTGACGATGCACGGCGACGACGAATACGCGGTGCGCGCCGTGCGGGGCGGAGCGTCCGCGTACGTGACCAAGGAGAGTGCCCCGGAGGAGCTCATGACCGCCCTGCGGAAGGTCATGGCCGGCGGCCGCTACATGACCCCGGCGCTGGCGGAGAAGGTCGCTTTCGCGTATGCGTCATCGGGAGCCTCGGAAAAGTCGCACCAGAGCCTATCCGAGCGCGAGCTCGAGATCCTGCGCCTGATCGGCGCGGGCAGGAGCCTCAAGGAGATTGCGGCCATGCTCGAGCTGAGCGTGAAGAGCGTCGCCACGTACCGCTCCCGCGTTCTCGAAAAGATGTCCATGAGCACCAACGCGGACCTGATCCGCTATGTGATCGAGCATCAACTGAGCCTGTGAGCGACGCCTGCGGCGGGTCCTCTTCGCACGGCGCCGTTGCTCGTGCGGGCCTCTCTCTCTCTCTCAAGCGCCTACCGTGCCCGGAACCGGATCGTGGCGTTGTTCTCTCCCGTCAGCACGGTCAGGGAGATCGGCGCGGCAAACTCCGTGGCGGTCTCGTAGATCATCTGTCCCTCGGCCGTGGTGCGGTAGGGCCAGAACTCGTAGGTCCCGGTCGGGATACGCTGCAGGGAGAGACTCCCCTCGTCGTTCGTCACGAGCGAGAAGCCATGGCTGCTCAGGAGGCGCGCGATCGCCGGCGGGACGACCACGCCGTCGATGCGCATGAGCAGGCTCATGTCGGAGAACGGCTCGTCCGCGACGGATTTCAGCGCCAGCCGCAGCGACGACGAGCCCTCCGGGACGCGGATGAGGAGCGGCTCCGGGCCTTCGACTGGCTCGACGGCAAGCGAACCTTCTTTCGGCAGCACGTAGATCGCGCAGGAGGCGCCGGCCGGCAACGCGACATCCGCGCCCCCTTCGGCGTTCGTGACGGACGTGGACTTCACGTGGCCGGTACAGGACGTGATCAACGTGGCGCCGGCGATCGGAGCGTCGCGCGTGTCGACGACGCGTACGGCTCGCGGCTCGCCGCGCATCAGCTCGACGTCGATGGAATGCTCGGCCGAGCCGTGGAGCTCGAACGTGGCAGCGTCGCTGTCCAGATACGAAGGGGCGCGGGCGGTCAGCGTCAGTTCACCTTCGCGGACCCCGAAAAACTCGAACCGTCCATCGGGAGCGGAGTGGGTGAGCAAGGTACGGATTGATTGGCTGGTTTCGGATCGAAGGTGGACGATTGCGCCGGCGAGCGGCTTTCCGCCGGCGAGGATGCGGCCTGTGACATGGCGGTCGGGAACGTCGATCGTCACCGGCTTGGACGAGATCGAGACATCGACGCTGTACGGCGCGGAGATGCGATCGCGAGCCACGCTCGCGACGTAGACGCCCGGCTCCCATAACTCGCCCGAGAAACGGCCGTCTTCGCCGGTCTCGACCTCGGTGTGCCAGCGCAGCTCGTCGTGGGTGAGGATGATTCCGGCGCCCGGGAGCGGCTGGCCCGCCAGCGTCGCGCGCACCTCGGTCTTCGACCGAGGGACGACGAGGCGGACGTACTGCCGTCCGAGCCGAGGTTCGCCTTCGCGCTGAGGCGCTGCAGCGGCTGCGGTCCGCTCGCCAGCACGACATACAGCCCCGAAGTCAGGTCCTGGAAACTCACGGCGGACTTGCCGGCCGGGAGCGTTTTCGTGGTCGACCACTGCGGAGGCCTTCCATCCACGCGCGGGGCCAGGGCCACCTGAATCGGCCCGGTGAAGCCCTGGCGGCTCACCTCTACTTTGAGAGTGGCGGCGGAAGCGGTCGGATCGAGCAGCAGGACGAACGCGATGACGAAGAACGCACGCATGGTCAGGACCTCCGGAAAGGGGCGATCTCTCCCGCAGTCGTGATGGCGAATTGAGTTATTTCAGCTCGGTTGTGTGTGGCGTCGCCGTCGAGACCTCGGCCACCTGGGCCGGAGTCGTGACAGCGATGCATTCCTGCGCAGGACGGCTGATCTCGATCGAGGCGACCGTCCAATCGGTGAGCACCGGCGCAGCGGCAAAGGAGTGGCTGCACAGACCGGTTGTTCTGTTGCAGTAGCCAGGGCCGGACTCGCATTTACTGACAGCGCCCTCCATGATCTGGCACTGGTTGAACTGGTTGCACTCCTTGCATCGGTCCAGGGCAAACGACGGGGCCGCAGCCAGCAGCAACAACGTACAGACCAGGATCACTCTGAGTTTCATCATGTTCTCCTTGATGCAGGAAAGATCGCCGGACGGCATTCTGTATCAGAGGGGGGATTGATGGAAAGATGTGTCTCCGCTAGAGACCGGCAGGCTGTTCGTGGCTGTTTTGCCTGAACCTCTCGAAGGCACAGACGGTGTCAAGACGGCGGAGTCGCGCGGTCGAGGCGCTACACCGGCGCGGGGTCGAAGAGATACCGGTCGATATCGCCTAACGAGAGCTGAGACAGCCATTGCGGAACGGTGATCAATCGCCCCGAGGAGACCCACCAGTTGTACGCGCTTGCAATGATCATCGAGCGGGCGGTGATCTCCTCCGGGTCGGGATGGAGAAGAACGATTCGCTTGCGCGGATCGTCCATCCAGGTCTCCAGCCGGAGATTGATCGCGGCATCCCCCCAGCCATAGCCGCACATCAGGATCACGTCGCAACCACGGAGGACCTCCTGAAAGCGGAACAACAGGTCGAGATAGATGCCGTGCTGGTAACGGATGGCTTTGTTGCCGCCGGTCAGGAACGCTGCGTCTTGAATCAAGCGCCGCAGCAGGTTTCCTTTCCCGTCGAAAACATCGCCGCTGTGGTTGCGCCGGACGACGGCTGTCCGCGGCAGTCCGTCGACGACGAATCGGTACCAACTGACCGAGCCGTGAAGCTTGAACAGCCGTGCCGATGTCCGACCGGCGTCGTAAAGCCGGTCGTCGTACCAGCGGACATCGCCGTCCGGGGGCCCGAATCCGTCGGTCAACTCCAGACCGCCCTTCTCCATGAGCTGTTCTACGAGCGTGTCATGGTTCAGCGTGACGATATTCAACTGTGAGATCCGCCCGGATCGGGCCAGATCGACGATCAGATCCAGCCCGGCAGGCTCTCCTCCTCGCAGCATCGTCGTCGTGACCGCCTGGATGAACAGCCGTGCCTCGCTCGCCAGCAGACCGAGATCGTCCAGGCGGGCAGCGAGATTCGGGCCGCTGAGCAGCGGCCGCGCCCGGCGCTCGATCGCTTTCATGAAGGACGTGAGAGTGGAGTTGTCGGCCAATCCGATTCGCCAGTTGGTCATCTCCTCGCACAAGTAGAAAAGATCCTCGTACGACGACGTCCGGCTCCTGAAAAGTGCGTTGGTCCGCTTCGCATCGCGAGTATCGAAGTCGGCCATGATCCGCAGCAGGCTCTCGATCCGTTGTCGAAGCTCACCGGCTCGGAGCCGCGGATGGAGCGGGTCTTCGGCCAGAGGGATCGTGGACGAGCCGAGAATGACTTCCGTCAGCTCACCCGCCAAAGGCAGCCCCGACGCTCTCGATACACCGGAGCCGAGAAACAGGATCAAATTCACTCGACACTCATCGTGGCTTCGCCTCGCAGCTCCCTTCCGCATGCGCATCGGCGATGAGTTTCCCCAAAGCTTGCGGATCGAAGATTGCCTGCAGCCGCTCACACGCCTTGCGGGCCAGGTCCTCCGTCCGGAGCGCCAGACGGCCAGTGTCCCATCATCACCCGCACTCACGAGCCATCGCGGTGCGCGGGAGGGAACGAAGCGAACACTGGTGATCACATCGCCGTGATCGAAGTCACCAATGTCGCGGTTCACCGCAATGTCGCGTAGTCTCGCCACGGATCCAGAAACGCTGACGTTCCATATGCCGTCAGTGCTCACCCGCTCGCTGGGTTCCTTGAGCTCCAGGGCCGGCCACGAAGACGCCGCCTCCTGGACCGATGCTGTGTCGCCCCCGGCGAGCGCCTGCTGTCTGCCCGCGGCCTCGCGCTCCATGAATTGCTGTGAGAAGCTGCTGCTGCCCGCTGTGTACTCCCATCCGATTTCGTTTCCGCTTGCGAGATCAAAGAGACGCGTCAGGTGTACACCGCTGTCGTGACCCGCCCCCCAATGGGTGGTGGTGGCGAGCTGGCGTCCATTCGGACTGACTCTCACCACGTCGATCCTCGCGTCGTGCTTCAGACGCCGCCGCTCGCGCCAGACGCCGGGCTGCCACACGGCTACAGTGGTGCTGGTCACGACGATCAGCCAGCGATTCCCGGTGTTGAAGGCCATCCCTTCCACATCGTGCCCGTACGTCTTCGACGCGACTTCGCGCCAATTGTTGGCGTCGAAGACACGCAGCGACGGGCCCTGCGCGACCACGAGCCACCGCCCGTCCGAACTCGCGGTGACCTTGTCCACTGGCGCCGCCGGCGCCGGAAGGTGCAGCCGCCGGCGCGCCTTCCACGTATCGACACCGACGATCGCGACTTCGCCGCTGTCGGTCCCTGCCGCGAGCCAACGTTCGGCGCTGGCCATGGATAGGACGGGCGCACCGACGGGGGTGCGCAAAGCGTCGGGCCCGGCGTCCAGCGGCCAGCCAGCCAGTATGCCGTCGTTCTGTTCGTTGAAGAGCCAGCGACCGTCGGGGCTGAAGACGGCGGCCGCCGATGACACCGGGATGCGCAGGACCTCGTCGAGCGACTCGTTACAGAGCAGATAAACGGCATCCCGTGCAGCAGCCGCGAAACACGATCGGTCATGCCTGGAGACCGGCAGAACCGTGTGCGCGTTGATCGTCTTCGACACTCCGGCCTCGATTCGAATGGGGCCGTCGCCCTCCACGATATTCCACGCTTGCAGCCACTGGCCTGCGGTGATCAGACCAGAGCTGTCCGGCTGAAATGCGATCGACCAGACAAGGCCGGCGGTACGCACCTGCGCAGCGGGCGCCTCGTCGTGCCCGACACGCCAGAGCTGCAGACCGGAGCTAGCTCCGGTCGCGAGCCACTTTCCTCCAGGGCTGAAGGCGACGGAGAACACCGCCCCTTCTCGGCTATGGATCGTCGCCGTCGTATGCCAGGTGGCGACGTCGTAGACGAGGATCTCGCTGGAGTGATAGCTGGACATCGCGAGGCGCTGGCCGTCCGGTGAGAACGAGGCGGACCACACCATGTCGCCGTGCCTGGTCGTAGCGCTGGGCAGGCGGGCCAGCAGCTGTCCGCTCGAGGCGTCGAGGACACACGCCTGGTCCCCACAGCCCAGCACGAGGAACGCGCCGTCCGGGCTGAACGCGAGCACCGTTCTGGCAGTGTTCCTCCGCTGAGGAGCCTCGAACGAGCGGAGGGGCTGTCCCGTGTGCGCATCCAGAAGCTGCACGGGACCGCTCCCACCGACCGCGGCAATGCGCGCACCGTCCGGGCTGACGGCTAGCGCTCTCCGGCCGTGTCCGATCGTGACGTTCGCGGGCTGCGCGACGGATCTCCGCCAGAGAGGTGACTTGGGAAGCAACCCGAGAAATCGCGTCAGCGAGATCTGGCCGTCGACCGTCCGTGTGTGACGCACGGATGCGACAGACAGCAGCGTTGCTTTGACGAGCGCCTCCCCATCCTCCGAATCGTCGAAGATGAGCCGCGCCTCGGTCTCGGTCCGCCGCGCCTCGGAGCTTGCCTGCGCCTTCTCCGCGACTCTCGTCGCCTCCTCGGCGGCTTTCGTCGCGGTGACCGCCGCCCACCACTGCCACGCCGCGACACCGGCAAACGCCAGGCAGATCAGGGTCACGAAGGCCATGGCAAGAACGCGCCGCCGTTGCGTCCGGGCCTGCACCGCGAGCGCCTGCCGCTCCTCCTCGGCGCGCCGCGCCAGCGACGCCTTCTCTTCCTCCACCCGGCGCCGGTCGCGATCCGCCATCACGGCCCGGGTCAGGAGATCGTGGGTCAGCTCGATGCGCGCGGTACCGTAGCGTTCTTCCACCCGGAGGAGCCGGCGGTTGATCAGCCGGTCGAGTTGCTCCTCGGTGAGGAAGGCCGGAACCGCGTCGTCTTTCGCGTAGCTGTTGCGAAAGCCTTTCTCCGTGATCAGGTCGGCTTCGATAAACCGACTCACGCTATCGGAGAGGCCTTCGACACACGAGCGGTAGTAGTCCGCGATGATGCCCTGCTGGGCGCCTTCGAGGAGCTGCTCGTCGAAGCGATTCGCCCCCTGCTGCTTGCGCCGTTCGTTGAGTCCTCGGCAGAAGAGGCTCAGGAGCGCCGGCTCGATCTCGCCGTCACCGGTCGCCTGCGGCGCGGCTCCCTCGCCCTGCGCCTGCGTCGTTGCAATCTGCGCCGCCGCGACGAACGCCACGATGCGCCGGGCCAGCGGCTCGTCGAGGAGATGCGGTGCGGTGTCGTACACGGCCGACAGGGCCTGCTCGGGGCGCATGGGAAGCAGCCGCACGCGGACCCGGCCCAGCGAAGGGACGGCCGTGCGCCAGCTTTCGAGGTGCGGCAGAAAGTCCTCGCGCAGCGTCACGACCAGCTTGTAGGCCATGCGCCGCAGGTCGAGCCCTTGCGCCGCTGAGGGGTCTATCGCCAGCCGGCTCGCGAGCGCCGCCGGAATGCGGTTCTCGGCAAGGTCTCCGAGGTCGATCTTGCAGCCTTCCACACTGTTGGGGAGCCGTTCACCGAGGGTGAAGACCTCCTCGAATTGGTCGAGCACCAGCACCGGGGTGAGGGGATAGTTCTGCTCGTTCCACAACTCCAGGTCCGCACGGTGGAGGTACTCCCAGAGCGTTTCGTCGGGAGCGAACGGCGGCGCGTCGACGCGCTTGCGTGCAATCTCGGCGAGGAGAGCGTCACGGAGCTGTTCGCCCAGCTCCGGCGCGTCCGGACGGATGTCCAGACGCACGTGGACGGGGAGGAAGTTCTTCTCGCGCAGCCTCGGGAAGAGACCCGCCTTCAGCAGCGAAGTCTTGCCGAGACCGGACTTGCCGAAGAGCACCGTCAGGGGAGCATCGGAAACGCGGCGGAGCAGATCTTCGGCCTCCGCCTCGCGGCCATGGAAGTAGTCCCGAGCGTTTTCCTCGAAGGACTCGAGCCCGGGCCACGGGTTCTCCCGATCAAGTTGAGTGGCAGGCATGGTGACGGTGCCGTCCATCATGCTTCCTTACGCCGCATGTCGCGGATGGCGTCCCGCAGCGCGTTGACCAGGGCCTCGTCGGGATCGCCGCCGGGGGCCTGCCCCCAGTGGGAGGCCGTAAACGCGTCCTCCACGTGCCGGTAGCGTGAGGGGTTGCCGTCGTATTCCGCGTCGATCACAACCGGGAAGATGAAGCGGCGTCCGCCGGGCGGGATGCCCTTGGCGCGCTCCACCGCCTCCCGCCACTCCTTGAATACATAGCCTTCTTCGCGGCTCTCGGTGTGCCTGGAGATGATCGGCAGGAAGAGCCGGACCTCGCGCCGGATGCTCGTGAGGATCTCTTCCTCCCACCGGGTACCCGGTTGCAGGCGGCGTTCATCGAGCCAGACGTCGCCGCCAATGTCCGAGAGCGCGGTGGAGAGCCGGCGGGCGGCGTCGGCGTCCTCGCGCACATAGCTGATGAAGATGCTCCCCTTGCCGGCGGGCGGTGGGGCCCGCTCCGGCGGATTGCGCTTGTGCCAGCGCTCAGAGAGCTCGGCCACGAACGCAGCGGGATCGGCGTCGAGCACTTGGACGCGCGTGCCGCCGCCGAACGTCTGGAAGAATCGCGTGAGCGCCGGAGATTGCGCGACCGACTCGCCCACGATGAAGAACTGCTTGCTCTCCAGCGAAAGACGGCTCTTGCTTGTCATGCGCGTGAGCAGCCGGCCGACCCAGTCCGAGAACTGGCAGCCGAGGAAGAGGACCGGGCTGGCCTTGAGCTCGTCGGCCAGCCACTCGGGCAGCCGCGCCGTCTCGGTGAGCAATACGTGCAACCACTCCAGCACGTCCTCGTCGTGGATCGCGTATTGAGGTGTGGACGATGCCTTGCCGAAGAGCTTGAAGACGACCGTATCGGCCTCACGGGGCTCACGCGCGTTTTCCTGCTGCTCGGCCGTCGACTGGTTGGGCGAGAACCAGAGCTCGCGCGTCCGCGGCTCGCCGCCGAAGCGGACGTCGTTGAGTGCGCGGGCGAGCAGCGGGTCGAAGGTCGTGCTGAGGAAGAGACGGAAGTCGCGGATGCCGGCGAGTTGGCGCAGCGCTTCCGGCGGCGGTGGATCGAGGTCGGACACGAGGTCATTGACGATGCGGTAGAGGCGTTCGGCCTCTCGGCTTCCACGCGCGGAGAGAAACGCACCGACCGCATCGTCGAGACCCGAGAGCGGACCCCAGCTCACGTCGAGCTGATACCGCGCGGCGACACGCTCGCCGAGGAGCCGCGACAGGCTCATCCGCCGTTCGCCGTCCTGCACCGTGACGAGCTCCGGCCCGACGACCGGCAAAAGCGCCCGGTCTCTCAGGTGCCCCAGGATGTCATCCCAGAAATCCTCGCTTGCAGGCACGCGGCCTCACTTTCAGTGTGTCGATAGCGTACCGCACGGCGAGATCTGGGGGCGAAGAGCTTCGTGACCCCAGACGGTACAGACCTTTGTTCTTCGCGACGAGCCGATCGCGAATGGATCGAACGGGCCGGCGAAAGCCGGCCCGAAGGGTCTCGAGAGCCCGGGTCGTTCACTGCCGTAGAATTCCGGACGAGGAGGATTCGATGAAGAACTGGCAGGCTCACGTTCCGGCGGCATCCTTTTTCATGACGCTGCTGCTCGGAGCATGCTCGACGACGACAACGCAGCCGCCGCCAAATGCGTCGACGACGTCCAACACACAGGGCGGGATGGCCATCACCTCGGAGATGATCGGCCGCTCCCGCGGCACGATGTCCCTCCCGACGCGCGCCACCGATGCGACGTATGGCTACTCGGAAGCGAACCCGGTGAAGATCGGAGGCGGTCTGGGGCAAGGGGCTGACCGGACGTATCAGTTTCTGAACGCACTGCGTGGCCCGAACGGCGAAGCCGTGCGTTACGACCGCAGCGGCTCATCGTTCGCCGGCGAAGTCCTCCTGGACGTATTCACGGTCACGTATCCAGGTCTCGATCAACCGAGGACGCTGTATTTCAACTGGTATGAAGAGGGCCAGGCAATGGTCCCGGTCGGGCTCACCGCCGGAAACTGATCGCGGGCACGAACTTGCGGGGAGCTGTACTCAGCGGCGCTTCACGGTGCGGCGCGCCGCCTCCCGGGCCAGCTCGAAGTTTTCTTTCCAGCGCGCATAAATTGCGTCGGTCATCGCGGCGGCCGTGAGGGTCACCTCGCGCTTTTGCTGGTTTCGCAATGTCGTGAGCCTGACCTTTTGCCCTGGCCGCACTTCGGCGAGGAGCAGCAGTACGTCGGCGTCGCTGGAGAACGCGATCGGTTTGCCGTCGATCGAGGTGACGAGATCCTGCACCTTCAGGCTGGCCCGCTCGGCAGGGCTGCCAGGCGCTACACCGCGCACATAGAGCCACCCTGTAGCGTCGCTCGCCTTCGTCTTGTGGACGGTATATCCGAAACCGAGAAATCCAGGACGTACCGGCGGCGCCTGGGCCTGCAGCGCAGAGCCAACGGCCAGAACCTGAAGGATCGCGGCGATTCCGAAGAGCTTCATGCGGCTCCTGATTACGGCGTGGGATCGGGAACGAAAACGTTGCGGGCGTCGACGGTGGTCTGCCCGCCCGGGATGACGGTCGCGGTGACGCACCGGTCGTCGGATCGAGGGCCGCCGCATACGCGATACGTACCCGGCTCGATCGCTACGGTGAAGCCGGCACCGCCGAGGCCCGGAGGAGGCCCACCCAGCGAGGGAAGAAACAGAGTAGGTAACGCCGCCGCTGTCCCGCCGCCGAGAAGCCAGGGCCAGGGCGGTGTGTTCCCGAGCTTCACGGTGAGGCTGCCGGCCAGCCGGCTCAGGACGATGTCGATGCGTCCGCCCGCGCGCGCCGGGACTTTCAGAGACAGCAGTTTGGCCGGAAAGCCAGGCGCGAGGACCACGGCATCGGCGATTGCGCCGGGAGGAAGGAGGAGCTCGAACTCGCCCCCTGGCCCGCTGACAGCCTCGCGCTCGAAGGAGGCGTCTGCGAGCCCGTACTTGAAGAGCGCACCCGCAACAGGGTTGCCGCGCTCGTCGGTCAACCATCCCGTCGCTGCCCGCACGCTGCGTACGATGATGCGGACTGCCGGGCCGTTGACCCGGGCAGTGACCGGGGCCGCCTCGCGGTCGGTCGCAGGGAAGAGCGCTTCCAGCCGGATCTCTCCCTCCGGCAGACCGGTGACGCGGAAGCTGCCGCTGTCGTCGCTCGCTGTCTGACCGACCATGCGGCCGTTTCGGAAGGCTGCCACGTCGGCTGGAACGCCGCGACCGCTTTCGTCGACGATCGTGCCGTCGACTGCGCCGCCGGGCAGGCGGATGGCAACGGTCGCGGTCTCCTCGCCCATGGCCCGCCGCACCTCGACCGGATCCGCGTCGATGCGCGCCTCTCCTGCTGCCGGCGTCACCCGGACGCTCCACTTCCCTTCATTCGGGAGCGTCCCGGTGAACTCGCCGTCGCCGTCAGACTGAAAGCGTGCGACTTTGCCGGTCTGGTCGCGAAACTGGAGCCCGGCTTCCAGCGGTTCGTCGCCCAACGTGACGTTGCCGCGGACGGCGACCGCCGATACGGTGACCGGGAAAACGGAATCTCGGGGCAGGGTGATGCTTTCGCGGGCGAAGACCGAGCCGCGCCCGTCGGTGATCAGGATGCGGTAGGGACCTGCTTCCAGGCCGTCATGCGTCCACGTGCCGCCCGTCACTTCGCCGGCAGCGATCGCGCGATAAGTGTTCGAAAGCGGGATCGCCTGGTCCAGCTTCAGCGTCCACGGCTCGCCGGCGGGGTTCCGCGGCGGTTGCACCGTGACGTGCAGGTCCGTGAGCGGCTCGAGCATGAGCGGGGAGGGATGTTCGTATTCACGCCGTTCGGCGACCGTCACGTCCTCCGAGGAGCCGGGGGACCAGCCGCGGCTGGAGGCGACGATGGTGTAGGTGCCGGCGGGGACGCCCCGAAACTGGAAGAAGCCGCGGTCCGTCGCCTCGACCGTGTGCGTCCGCTCGTCCACCCGGGTTTCGTCCCCCCCTCCGTGGGCAACCGGCGTCAGGGCGACATGAACCTCGGCAGGGAGGGCTCGGCCCGCGGTCACCCATCCGCTGACGGAGGCGCCGCGCCGCAGCGGGAGCACGCCGGCAGACCAGGGTTTTTCAGGAGTGACCGGAACCGCCCAGAAGTAGTAGGGGACAGCGTCCGGCGCCTCGATTCTGACGTCGAGTGCCGTTGCCGGCACCGCGCAGGTGAATTTGCCGGCGGCGAGGGGGCAGGTCAGAGTCGTCCGAACGCGTGCAGTTTCCCTGCTGCCCGGCGGGCTCTCGATCCTCACGCCGAGGTGGCTCGGCGCAGGCATCCCCGCCTCGGTGGTGACTTCGCCAACGATGCGCCCGGCCGGCCAGACGGGCAGCACCAGGTGGCGGGGCTCCTCGCCCGACCAGCGTGCTTCGGCGGACCAGTAGCCGGGGATGACGGCGTCGAACCGCCAAGTGCCGGGCGCAAGCTCCAGGGATGCGGTCTCGCCGGTCCTGACCTGGACCTCCTGTGCCTGTGCGTCCGGAGTGCACGGCGTGCTGCCGCAGTCCGGGGTCGCGCGCAACGTGCCGGAACCGGGCGCCGCCGCCGGTGCCGCGGCCGCGATGTGGACCGTGACCGGTTTGCCGGAACCACGGACAGCCAGCAGCAGCGTCAACGCGACGGTCAGTGCCATCCGGGTGCGGTCCGGCCGCCGGATCACGCCAGATAGCACTTCGTTCCCTGGCACCTGATCTCGCACCACGTCGTGCCGTCGATGCCGATGTAGCAGAACGAGACCACCTCACAGTCCACCATGCTCATCTTGGGCTTGCCACGGAGCCACTCCCAGCAGAACTTGTCCCCGTTCGGATAGGTCTTGCACTCGAAGTCACAGGAGGCCTGCGTTGCAGGGCGTACGCCAGAAGCAGGCAGATCACCGCACCAATCATCCATTTCTTCATTGCCTTGATCCTCTTTCCTCGCTCGGAACCATCGTTGATGTCCGCTTCAGAGTCGTCGGGCAGGACGATCGTTCCTGCAAACTTGGCAGCTCGATGCGGAAACTTTAGATTCCTCTATTCAAGGAGTGATGCGGAACGTAGAAGTGCCACCCCTCCTGCCAACCATCCTTCCTGCCGTACAGGCAACAGGGCTTGCTGTGGGCCGGTCCGCCCGCATTCTGCGGGCCGCTCTCGGGAGGCGCGTGCGTTGCGGGCACGGGATGATCGCACCCGGCGGTGCGCGGGAGGCGTCATTTCTTAGCTTCGCCGGATTGTGGGGCACTACGATGAGGAGCACGTGCCGGGCCTGCGGAGCCACGCCGGAAAGCGTGGCGTGGGCTGCAGAAGCCTCCCGCGCACGTCCGGTACGCTCGCGCCGGCGTCCGGAACCTTGCCCGCAGCGGCAGGCATGTTCGACGTGACGTCCGGAACCTGCGGTGTCACGTCCGGAACGTACAACGTCACGTCCGGACCGTGCGGCGTCACGTCCGAGACGTGCGGCGTCACGTCCGAGACGTGCGGTGTCACGTGCGAAACGTGCGGCATCACTTCCGGAACGTGCCGCGCTACGTCCGGAACGTGCAACGTCACGTCCGGAACGTGCAACGTCACGTTCGGAACGTGCAACGTCACGTTCGGAACGTACGGCGTCACGTTCGGGACGTACGGCGTCACGTTCGGGACGTACGGCGTCACGTTCGGGTCGTGCGGTGTCACGTTCGGGTCGTGCGGCGTCACGTTCGGGACGTACGGCGTCACGTTCGGGACGTACGGCGTCACGTTCGGAACGTGCGGCGTCACGTTCGGGACGTACGGCGTCACGTTCGGGACGTACGGCGTCACGTTCGGGACGTGCGGCGTCACGTTCGGGACGTACGGCGTCACGTTCGGGACGTGCGGCGTCACGTTCGGGACGTACGGCGTCATGTTCGGGACGTGCGGCGTCACGTTTCGGACGTGCGGCGTCACGTTTCCAACGTGACGCCGCACTCCGGAAACGTGACGCGCCACTCTGGAAGCGTGACGCGCCACTCTGGAAACGTGACGCGCCACTCTGGAAACGTGACGCGCCACTCTGGAAACGTGACGCGCCACTCTGGAAACGTGACGCGCCACTCTGGAAACGTGACGCGCCACTCTGGAAACGTGACGCGTCACTCTGGAAACGTGACGCGTCACTCTGGAAACGTGACGCGCCACTCTGGAAACGTGGCGCGTCACTCTGGAAACGTGACGCGTCACTCTGGAAACGCCCGTCCCTTGCCGTTTTCCGCCGCGTCCAAGTAGCCACTTGTCCCTCCAGGCGGTGGCGGCTCCTGAGCGGCACCGGCCGGCGCGGCGATTTCCTTCGCCGCTTGCTTCCGCCTTGGGCTCCGGCCCGTACTGTTGCTCAGGAGCCACTGCGCCGCGCCTCGACGTCGCCTCTGGTGAGGACCTTGCAATGCAATCCGCGTTGGCCATCACCGCGTCCGCCGCCCTCAGGAACTTTCTGCAGCAGCGCCTCAGCTCGATCGATCAGATCGGCATCGTACTGTTGCTGATGGGCGATCCTGCGCGGGCGTGGACGGCGCCGGAGGTGGCTGCGGCGGTCGGAACGCCGCAGGAATCGGCCGCGATGCGCCTCTTTCTGCTCGCCTCCGGCGGTCTGATCACCTTCGAGCCGGCCGGAATGCCGAAGTACCGGTACGGGATGCCGAGACGCACGCGCTGCTGACCGAGCTGGCCGGGCTCTATGCCGCCGATCGCGACGGCATCGCGGCGCTCGTCGGCGCACCGCCCGACCCTCTCCGCAGTTTCGCTGATGCGTTCAAGCTGAAGAAGTGATCATGTTCGCGAACATCGTCTACGTCCTCTGCGCCGCAACGAGCTCCCTGTGCGCGGGCCTGCTGTTTCGCGGCTATCGCAGGTCGGGGGCCCGCCTCCTCTTCTGGAGCGCTCTCTGCTTCGTCGGCCTCGCGCTGCACAACGTGCTGCTGATCGTCGACCTGCGCGTGCCGGCCATCGACCTCTCCTTGTGGCGGATGCTGCCGGCCGTCGCGGGCGCGGCGCTCCTGCTGTACGGGCTGATCTGGGAGACGCGGTGAACGATCTCGTATCCGGCATCCTGATCGCGATCTATGCGGCGATCGCGCTGTTTTTCCTGCGCTTCTGGGTCGCGGCCCGGGAACGGCTGTTCGGACTGTTCGCTCTCGCCTTCGTCGTGCTCGCCGTTCAGCGGCTCGCGCTGTCGCTGACGAATGCGACCATGGAAGACCAAACGGTGTTCTACCTCCTTCGGCTGGCGGCGTTCGTGATCATCGTCGTGGCCATCGTCGACAAGAACCGGCGCTGACGCGCTGTACCGGGGGGATCACGGTGAAAGCGCCTTCGTCCCCGAATGTGCGCGCGGCGGTGATGCGGGGAGGCCGCGCGTCTGCCGCGCTCGGGCGCGAGCTGTTCGCGAATGGAAGCACGACAACGCGGGTCGATCGCCGCACCCGCGTGGAATACGCAACGGATCGGCCCGCTGAAATCCCTGCCGCGCCCCTTTGTTATTTACTTTGAGTTCAATACATCCAGGAGGGGCCATGACGCAAAGGAACATCGGACGGAAGAGGCTCGCCGTGGCACTGGCGGCGGTCGTCGCAGCAACAGGTGCAGCATTGGTCGACGGGCAGCGTCCGCCGGCCGTGCAGCCGAGCGTGGCGCCGCCGGTAATTGCCCCGGCCGCAAGGCTCGCCGTGGCGCCCGTACCCACGGCCGCGGCCGTCGCACGTCCATCGGGTGCCGTCGAGGAAGCTCCGTCGTTGGCCCGGATTGCCGCCGACGAGCGTGACCGGCTCGCCGCCGAAATGTCGCGCTGGATGACGCGTCATCCCCGCCAGCTCGTCGAGGTCATTGCCGACCTCGCCGAAAAACAGCCTCTGCCGCTTCCGCCGACGTTTCTCCTCTCCATCGCCTGGTCGGAGACGCGTGGAAAGATTCTCGCCGTCTCCCCGGCCGGGGCGGCGGGGCTCGCTCAGGCGACACCGGCGGCCTACCTGTCGGAAGGGCTGGAGGGGAAGGTCTTCGTCACGAACGGCTATCTGATGGGAACGCGTGCGTTCATCATGAAGAAGCCGCTCGGCGACGCGCTCACGATCGCCGAACCGCTCCTGAAGAAGAACACGCCCGCGTCGCGGCAGCGCGCCCGCACACTGGTGGGCGAGGCAATCCGGCTCCGCCAGGAAGGAATGGACGAGCTGGAGGCGCTGCGTCCCGTTGCGAACGAGACGTTCTTTCGCAGGATCGCCGAAGGGGACGCCCACAATCTGGCGACGCTCCGGGAGCTCGACCGGCTCATCGAGCGCGGTGCGCCGCGGCAGGAGCTGAAGCGCTTCGACGCGCGCGTGCAGCGCGACTACACGTACCTGCGCAACCTGCAGCGGGCGGGCTGGCTGGGATACGAGCGGGCGCTCACGGAACGGCGCGATGCGCTGCTGCGTGCCCGTTTCGGAGAGAGCCCGGCTACCGTGATCGGGACGCGGCCGTACGAGGCCGGCGAGTACCTCGGGGAGGCGCTCGACGCCCGTTTTTCGCCGACGCACATGGCGGAGTTTCTGGCATCGCACCTCGGCACGAAACAGCAGCAGGCACGCGACCTCGGGATTGCCGAGGAGAGCCTGCCCGCCTGGACCGCCGCGCTCTACAACGGGGGCGCCGTCAACGTGAAGCGAATGCGCGCCGGCCTGATCGGCTCCCTGCGTGAGACGCAGAAGTACATGAAGGCGGTGCCGCTGCGGACGGCGAGGCTGGAGCGGGTCCTGGGCTGACGCCCGGTCCGCTTTGTCTGCACATGTGCGAGGCCGCCTTCGAGACGTGAGCCTGCAACAGCGTCGCCACGGCGGCGCGCGCGTTACGGCACGGCCGCGCCGAACTGCAGATACATCTCGGTCAGCTTCCCTTTCACCGCAGGATCGGCGCGGGCGAGGTCGGCCGAGATCTCATCGCGGCGTGCGAGCATCGCCTCCAGCAGTGTTCGGCGTTCGGAGCCGGCGGCGAGGTGCGGGCTCGCGACCGCGGCGCGCAAACCATCGAAGAACGCCGAAGCGCGCTCGCCCGCGACGCCGAAGTTGTTGGCGTTGGTCTCGTGCAGCAACTCGCCGAGCCTTCCGCGCAGGCGCGCAACTTCGAGGTCGAAGCGCGTTTGCGCCAGCGCGGCCTGCGCGTCAGCCGCCTGCCCGGCGTTGAGCTGGGCCTGTTCCCCGGCCCGCTTCGCGCGCGCCGAGGCGGGTAGATAGCCGGCGAGAAACACGAGCACGATTCCAACTACTACCGCCGCGGCGATGACGGCACGTTTCCTCGGAAGATCCATGGACTTCCTCCCCGCAGCGTTGGCGTGCGAGGTGCGCGCCACCCCGAACGCCGTTACATACGTGGCGGCGCCTCCTGCACGAGCAGCACGGGGCGGTCGGTGCGGAGCAGGACCTCCTGCGAGACCGAGCCGAAGAGAGCACGCGCAAGGCCGGAACGTCCGCGCGACCCGAGGCAGATCAGATCCGCGCCGGCACGCTCAGCGGCCGCAGCGAGGACGTGCGCCACGTCGTGGCCTGTGACCATCTCGACCGCCACCGGGATCTCGCGCGGGTTGGTGGCGCGCACGACCTCCTCGATCGCTGCGCGGCGTCGCTGTTCGTCCTGCCCGCCGGCGGCATCAGCGTCGTCGATGACGTGGATGACGGTTACGGCGGCGCCCGCGGGAGCGAGGGCGAGCGCGTAGGCAATCGCGACATTTCCCCGGATCGACAGATCGGTGGCGGCGACGATGCGGGAGATGGCCGGCGGGGCCATCACGGTGGCGGGGCGGCGGTCGGGGACGCAGACGACGCTGATCGACGAGTGCCGCACCACGGAGCGCGACGTGGACGTTTCCCACCAGTGCCGTTCCTCGTCGCGCCCGCGGCCGACCACGAGCAGGTCGGCCTCCTGGCGACGCGCGACGAGATCGAGAGCGTCCGACGCACGGCCGGTGGCCGGCTCGACGACGATTCTCGTTTCGCCGGCGCCGCGAAGCACGGCGGCCGCGGCGGCCAGATCGCGGCGGACGAGGTCCTCGACGACGGGATGGGTGCGGTCGAGATGAATCGGCCCTTCGGCGGCCACGCGCCCATGGTCGCCGATGGGCCAGGAGACGTGCGCTACCGTGAATTCGCACGGGCCGTGCTCGGGCAGATGCGCGGCCCATTGCACGGCCGGCTCGGTGCTCGGGCCGAGGTCGGAAGCGACGACGACGCGCAGGGGTCTCTGTTTCGACAGCCATGCGCCGGCGGCGAAGCCGGGGCGGGCCACCAGCACCGGCACGTCGCTTCTCGATGCGATCCGGTCGGCGGTCGTGCCGAGCAGCCACGCTCCCGCGCGCTTGCCGACGGCGCCGACGACGATCAGTCGCGCCGTTTCGCGTGCGGCGTACTGCAGCAGGACCTCGACGGGATCGCCGAATTCGGCGACCGTTCGCACGTCGGCGCCGATGCCCGTGAGCCGCGACGCGAGCGCGGCCATCGCTTCGCGCGCGGAGGCAGTGAGGTCGTCGTACATCCGGGCGGGCGTCGGCATGCCGGGAGCACTGGGGACTGCCGGCGGCGGGATGACGTTGACGAGGATCAGCGGTTCGGTGTGATGCACCGCCAGAGTCGCCGCGAGCTCGCAGGCGCTCTCGGATGCCGCGGAGAAGTCCGTGCCGCAGATGATGGTCATCGTTCGATCCTCGCTGCGGATCGATGCAGCAATGAGCGAGCCGATCGTCCGCCGGCGCCGCGCGCGTGGTACGTCCTGTGCGTCTCCGAGGGCGTGAACCAGCCGAAGTGCAACCATGAGCAATGTCACGGCACCGGAATGGACGTGAAGGGTGACGGCTACTGCTCGCCATCGTGCCGCGAAGGACGGACCAGCGCGGACGGACGCTGCGCCTACGGACATCCTCACTGCCGCTGATACGCGTTTGCGTCCGGTCGTGAAGTCACCGGGTAATCGAGAGATACCATCTGCACGTGCGCGCCTTCATCGCTGCCGTGGTTTGTCTCCTCCTTGCGTGCAGCCGCGGCGATGACGCGACGGTGTTGACCATCTCCGGGAGCGCGGTGGGGAAGGAAGGGGAGGTCCTGACGCGTCAGATCCGGCGCTTCATGGCGGCGCATCCGGGCCTCACCGTGCGAATTCACGAAACGCCCGACGACGCGACACAGCGGCATCAGCTCTACGTGCAGTGGCTCAATGCACGGGTCGGATCGCCGGACGTGCTGCAGCTCGACGTGGTCTGGACGGCCGAATTCGCGGCAGCGGGGTGGATTCTGCCGCTCGATCGCTTCCGGCCGGACGGGCGGGATTTCTTTCCCGCGGCGCTCGATGCGTGCCGCTGGCGCGGGTCGCTGTTCGCGGTGCCGTGGTTCGTCGACGTGGGGATGCTGTACTGGCGCACGGATCTCCTCGACCGTGCTCCGCGGACACTGGACGAATTGAACGCTGCGGCGTCGGCGACGATGCAGCGGGAACGGATCCCGGCCGGCATCGTCTGGCAGGGTGCGCGCTACGAGGGGCTGGTGACGGTCTTCAACGAGATCCTCGGCGCGCACGGCGGCACGATCCTTAACCCCGACGGCCGCGTGGCCGTCCATTCCGAGGCCGGCGTCCGTGCACTCACGTTCCTGCGCGATCAGGTGCGCCGCGGCATCGCACCGCGCGAGGTGTTGACGTGGCACGAAGAGGAGTGCCGTTTCGCGTTCCAGAACGGAAATGCGCTGTTCATGCGCAACTGGCCCTACGCGGTCGCGGCGATGAGCGAGAAAAGCGAGTCGCGGGTGGCGGGACGCTTTGGCGTCGCGCCGATGCCGGCCGCAACGGGCTCACGCCCGACATCGACGCCCGGCCGTCCGACGGCGACGCTCGGCGGCGCACCGCTGGCGATCAACGCCTGGTCGCGGCAGCCGGAGCGCGCCTGGCAGCTGGTCGCGTTCCTCACCGCACCCGAACAGATGCTCGAGCGCGCACAGATCGTCGGGCAGTATCCCGCCCGCCTCTCCGTCTACGGCGACGCCGCGCTCGCGGCGGCGCTCCCGGTGGCGCCGGAGGAGGTACGGCGGATCATCGAGGCCGCGGTTGCGCGTCCGGCCACGCCGGTGTGGGCGGAGCTCTCGAGCGAGCTGCAGGTGGGCTTGCACCGCGCGCTGACCGGAGCCGCCGAGCCGCGGGCCGCGCTCACCGAGGCCGCTTCGCGCATGCAGCGGCTGCTCGATGAGAGCGGCCTTTCCGCGAAGGGAGCGGCGCGACCATGAGCCGCCGGCCATCCGAGACCCGCCTTGCGTGGCTCTTCGTGGCACCCGCGCTCGCGGCGATTGCATTGATCGCAATCTTTCCGCTGGGCTGGACGCTTTGGGAATCGCTGCACCGGCACGACCTGCGGATGCCGTGGCTGGGCCGGCCGTTCATCGGCCTCGGCAACTACGCCGCGATCGCGCAGGACGGGCGCTTCCGGGACGCGCTCCTGCACACCCTGTTCTTCACTGCCACGACGGTCGTGCTGGAGCTCGTCCTCGGCCTTTTTCTCGCCCTGGCCATGAACCGCGCCTTTCGCGGCCGCGGAGCCGTGCGGGCGGCCGTCCTCGTGCCGTGGTCGATCCCCACGGTCGTAGCGGCGCTGTTGTGGCGGTTCCTCTTCGACTCGCAGTCGGGGCCGGTCAGCGCGATCGTGGCGAGCCTCACCGGCGAGCGCATCGTGCTTCGTCCACGCGTGGACGGCCTGGGTGCCGATCATCGTCGCCGACGTCTGGAAGACCACGCCGTTCGTCGCACTGCTGTTGCTGGCGGGTCTGCAGAACATCCCGCGGGAGCTGTACGAGGCTGCGGCCGTCGACGGCGCGCGGCCGGCGGCGCAGCTCTGGCGGATCACGCTGCCGCTGCTGAAGCCGGCCCTGCTCGTGGCGCTGATTTTCCGCACGCTCGACGCCTTTCGCGTCTTTGACCTGGTGTATGTCCTCACCGCCGGCGGACCCGGCACCGCCACCGAGCCGCTGGCGCTGTACACGTTCAACGCGCTGTTTCAGAACCTACGCTCCGGCTACGCCTCGGCGCTGTCGGTGATCGTGTTCGCGATCACGTTCGGCCTCGCGCTGCTGTACATCCGCGTGCTCGACCCGAGGGAGGACGCTTGAGACGGGGCGTACTGGCCGCGCTGGTCGCGTTCACGTTATTTCCCTTCCTGTGGGGGCTGCTCGGATCGCTGCGCCCCGAGTCGGAGCTCTTCGGCGGCGCGACGCTTCTGCCGCGCGCGCTCACGCTGGCGCACTACCGCGCGCTCTTCGAGGAGCGGGCATTCTGGGTTCCGATCCGCAACTCGCTCGTCGTGGCCGCGACGACGACGCTCTTCTGCATCGCCGCCGGCTCGACGGCCGCGTATGCGCTGGCCCGCCTTCGCTTCCGCGGCCGGCGGATGATTCTCGGCTTCATCCTGGCCGTGACGATGTTTCCGCAGATCTCGATCGTCGGTCCGCTCTTTCTCCTCCTGCGCACGCTGCGCCTGATCGACACGTATCCGGGCCTCATCCTCCCGTACCTGACGTTCGCGATGCCGCTGACGGTGTGGCTGCTGGTCGGCTACTTCCGTCAGATTCCGGTCGAGCTGGAGGAAGCGGCGCGCATCGACGGCGCGAGCCGGCTGGGCGTGTTGCTGCGCATCGTCCTTCCGCTGGCAGTCCCGGGCATCGCCACGACCGCCATCCTGACGTTCATCTATTGCTGGAACGAGTTTCTGTTCGCGCTCTCGTTCACTCTCGGCGCCGACCGTCAGACCGTGCCTGTTGCCATCGCGCTGTTCCGCGGCCGGTACGAAGTGCCGTGGGGACAGATCCTCGCCGCGGCGATGGTGACGACGGCACCGGTCGCGTTGCTGGTGCTCGCGGCGCAACGGCGGATCGTGCAGGGTCTGACGTCGGGTGCTGTGAAAGGGTGACGCCTCCCACGCGCGCGGCGCCGCGCGCAGGAGAACGCATTCAGCGCGCGGCGTTCAGATACTTCAGCAGCTCGCTGTCCGTCGACAGCAGCAGCAGCGACGTACACCGCCACCCTCGACGCCACGCTCCCACAGAGCACCGCCGGAGGCCTCTTCGTCGGTTTCTCTCTGTCGTGACATGGCGAATCGCGCCGCCGTGTCCCTCTGACCTCACACGGAGGAAGCATGAACGAGAAACGAGTCCTCATCCGGCATCACACGACCGAAACGCGCTGCCTGGTCGCCCCTCGCCCCGACGTACTCGCATCCCTGCGCAGCGACATCGAAACGGTGCGTGACGGCGCGATCGCGGCGGCATCCGCGGCCACGTCATTCCTCACGCTGCGCAGGCCGCAGGCGTTCGGCTTCGACGACGGCACCATCCTGCCGCCCGACGAGTTCGAGCTCGGCACCGCCGCGGACGTCATGCGCTCCGCTGCGGCCACGCGCGCCCCGCTGCGCGGCAACCTCAACGTCGTAGCGGTCCTCGTCGACTTCCCCGACGCCCCCATGACGCGGCCGAGCGCCGACTTCCAGGACCTCTTCTTCGGCCAGGGGACCAACAGCGTCGCCGACTACTTCGCCGAGGTCTCGGGCAACCTGATCGGCATCACGGGCAGCGTCGTCGGACCGTTCACGCTCCCCCTCACCCTCGCGCAGTATGCCAACGGGCAGTCCGGCACCGGGCAGAGCGCCCCGAACGCGCAGACCATGGCCCGAGACGCCGCGAACGCAGCCCTGGCCCACATCGACCAGTCGCTCGACAACGACGACAACGGCTTCGTCGACGCGTTCGTCGTCATCCACGCCGGCCGCGGCGCCGAAGAGACGAAGTCGAACGGCGACATCTGGTCGCACAAGTGGGTGCTCGCCAACGGCGCGGTCACGGCGGCGGACGGGACGCGGATCTTCGCGTACCTCACCGTCCCCGAGGACTCGCGCCTCGGCGTCTGCGTCCACGAGCTCGGCCACCTGCTCTTCGGCTGGCCCGACCTCTACGACACCGACTACACCTCCGAAGGCGTCGGCAACTGGTGCCTGATGGCCGGCGGCAGTTGGAACGGGCCCGGCGTCGGCGCGGCGCCCGGCGACGTCCCCGCCCATCCCTCGGCGTGGTGCAAGGCCACCCAAAAGTGGGTGAACGTCGTCGCGCAGAGCCAGAACGCACAGGTGACGATCAGCGACGTCCACAACAGCCGGACCGTCTATCGGCTCTGGAAAGACGGCGCCTTCGCCTCCGAGTACTTCCTGGTCGAGAACCGCCAGCGCAACGGCTTCGACCGCGACCTCCCCGGCGACGGCCTGCTGATCTGGCACATCGACGACTCCATCGCCTCGAACACCAACGAGAACCACTACAAGGTCGCGCTCGTGCAGGCCGACGGCAGCCGCGACCTCGAGCGCGCCGCCGATCGCGGAGACACGAGCGATCCGTACCCCGGCACCGCGAACAACACCGCGTTCGACGGGCAGTCGAATCCCTCCTCCGACTCGTACTCGGCCATCCCGACCTCCGTTGCCGTCACCAGCATCCCCGGCTCGGCGGCCGACATGACCGTGCAGCTCACCGTCACCGCCGCCACGAGACGCCGCCGCCGGCGCGCCGTCCGTTCCACGGACCCGGAGCCCGTCCTCCCGATCCGAGACGCCGCCCCCGCCGCCGACTACGTCGTCCCCGACCCGAAGCCGCCCGAGATCACCGCCTGACACAATGCGCCGGGCGCCGCAAGGCGTCCGGCGCGGACTACACTTCGCGAACTACTCCGATGGTGCAGCAGCTCGAAACCTGGTCAGTGCTCCGAGGACGCGTGCGCGCCGTCGCCGACGACGCGCAACGCGCGGACTTCCGCACGCTCTCCCTCGACCTCGACGACGTCGGCGGCGCCGAAGGATTCGCGGCCGCGGTAGATGCCTCCTCGGCGGGAAGCGTCGTCGAAATCGCCATCCCCCGCGACACGGCCGACGCGATCGGCCTCGAGCCCGGCAAACACATCGAGCTCCACGCCCGCTTAACCCCCGCCGGCCTCTTCGCCCACCCCGACCGCACGCGAATCGTCGACTGAGCAGAACACTTTCATTTCACCCTCGGCCGCTAATCTCCATCAATGCCTCTCCGCGTCGTTACGGCCGCGCTCACGCGCCGGCCCTCTTCATCGGCTCATGGAGGTGCGCGAACCGCGGCGTGAGCGTGCCGCGGTGCACGATGGTCGCGCGGAGCAGCTCGGGACCAATGGAGAGGCGGTTCGGCGGCCGCGTCCAGTCGCAGGCGGCCAGCTCCGGAATGAACGGCAGGAGTTGATCGCCGAACGATTCCGACGCTTCGCGCGGCATCTGGGCCGGGAGGTTGTCGACGGTCATGAGCACCGGGCCCTGGCCGTGGACGCCGGGGAGGATCATCCGGTCTTCCCGCCGGGAGACGGGCGTGTAGACGTACACCGGAGCCTCGGGCTTGGTCGCCGCGACGTTCGCCTCGATCGAGCCGCCGACGTCGCAGGTGATGTCGGCGATGACGCGCAGGACGGGCTGCGCCTCGGCGCGCCACAGTTCGTCGAGCTGGTCGTTGTCGATCAGTCTCGGCAGGCCGTCGTGCCAGTACGTGCCGTTCACGAACACCGTGACGTGTCTGAGGTACCGGTCGAGCGCAGAGGTATAGCGATACGGGTTGCGCGCGTAGTCGGAGGCGTCGAACGCGCCGCCGCCGACGCGGTGGTAGCGCGCGGCACGCGAGAGCCGGGCCAGGAACACCTCGTGCCGCACCTCGCGTGTCGCCGAAAACTCCTGCAGTTCGCGGGCGCCGATCTCGCGCGGCTGGAGATCCTCGAGCACCGCCTCTGCCCCCTCGGAAACGTGACCCGAGCCGGCAATCGCGAAGACGACGGGCCGCAACGTCGCCGGCAGCCCTTCCGTCCGGATGCGCGCGCCGATGGCCCGCACCTGCGCGAGCGCCGCGTCGAGGCTCGCGTACTCGTGCGCGAGCTTCATCTCCGCGAATGGCGTGGAGGTGCCTTCGGCGAGGTATCGCTGGCCGAGCGCCCACAGCGCGTTGATCGCGCCGGCGTGACCGGCATGTCTGCCGAAGAAGACGAGCCGCCGGCCGGCCTCGTCGACGATCTGTTCGTAGTCGATGAGCGTGCAGCCGAGCTTCTGCATCTGGCGCAGCAGCGGCATGTTCGACGGCTGTCCCTTCGTGACGTGGGCGAAGACGAGATAGGTGGCCCCGGACATGAGTCTGTCGGGGTCGGGCTCCTTCACGCCCAGGATCACCGGCGGCCGCCGCAGTGACGGCACGATGGTCGCGCCGGCCTCGGAACCGTGGCGGCCGCGGCAGTTCGCGCACGGAAACCGCTCGTCAGCACGTCGTACCAGCCGCCCGGGATCGAAGAGCTCGACCGGCGAGCGCGCGCGGCCGGCACGATCCTCCTCAACGAGATCGGGTTCGATCCCGGCATCGATCACATGGCCGTCGCCCGGACGCTGCGCGACATCCGCACGCGCGGGGGCCATGTAGGCAGCTTCACCACCGCCGCCGGCGGGATCCCGGCGCAGGACGCGAACAACAATCCCTGGGGCTACAAGTTCTCGTGGAACCCGCGCGCCGCCGTGCTGGCGGGACGCAACCCCGCACGCTTCCTCCGCGGCGGAGAAGTCGTCGAGGTCGCCGGGGAGGATCTGTTCCGGCACCACTGGCCGTACGGCGTCGAGGGGCAGGGCGTGTTCGAGGTCTACGCCAACCGCGACTCGCTCGTGTACCGCGACCACTACGAATTGCGCGAGGCGGAAGGGGTGTTCCGCGGCACGATCCGCTATCCCGGCTGGTGCGACACAATGCTCGCCGCCGCACGGCTCGGTTTCTTCGAGATGACCGGGCAGACGTGGGAGGCCGGCACGACCTGGGGCCCGATCGTCGCGCGCCGGATCGGACACCGCGGTGGCTCGCTCGTGCAATCGCTGGCTGACTTTCTCGGCGTCGACGCCGACTCGCCGGTGATCACCCGCCTGGAGTGGGCCGGCTTTCTCTCCGACCGCCCGCTGCCGGTGACGGTTGCCTCGCCGCTCGATCTCTTCGTCAGCCGGCTCGGGGCGCTGATGCATTACCAGCCGGGGGAGCGCGACATGGCCATGTTGCAGTACCAGTTCGACGCGCGTTTCCCGGATGCGCATCGGGAGGAGATCCGCGGCGGCATCGTGCTCTGCGGCGACGCCTGGGGAGACACGGCGATGTCGCGGCTGGTGTCGCTCCCCGCCGCGATCGCGGCGCGGCTGATCGTCGAAGGAAAGATCCGCGCCGAGGGGGCGGTGATCCCCACCTCGCCGGAGATCTACCGGCCCGTGCTCGACGAGCTGGAGGAGCTCGGGACGAAGAGCTCCTTCGCGCGTGATTGAGCTGTGGGAAGATGCTCGCATTGAATTCAATTTATCCAACACGAACCGCACGACGATGCTTCCGCCTTCCATCCACGCCCTGATCGCCACTTCCCTGAGCTCCGCGGCCGCGTTGGAGCTGCTGCTCCTGCTGCACCGTTCGCCGGACACGTACTGGACCGCGACGGCCGCCGCCGCGAGGCTCGGCGCCTCGGAGGAGCGGATGGCCGCGGCGTTCCAGTCGCTCCGGCTGCACGGCCTCGTCGAGCAGGCGCGGGAGACGGTGGCGTTTCGCTACGCCCCTCGAAAAGATGAGGACCGCCAAGCCGTCGAGGCGCTCGCGTCAGCGTACGATCGTCAACGCGTCGCCGTCCTCGACGCTGTTTACGCCGCCGCTACCGGCGCCATCGAAGCGTTCGCGGAGGCGTTCCGCATCCGCCCCCGCTGAGCGACTCGCCGCCGCGCCGCGCCGCTGTGCAAGAATGCCGGAATGGCCATCACACGCCGCGATCCGGCGGCCATGGACGACGCAAAAGCGATCCTCAATCGCGTGCGGCAGCTCGTCCGGGCGTTGCGGGCGTTCGACAAACAGGCCCAGACGCGGTTCGGTCTGGGGGCCGCGCAGATGTTCATCCTGCACGTGCTGCAGCATCATGACGAGCTCTCGATGAACGAGCTGGCCGACCGCACCGCGACCGACCAGAGCTCGGCGTCGCTGGCCGTCGGGAAGCTGGTCACCGAAGGGTATGTCAACCGCAACGTGAGCGAGGAAGACCGCCGGCAGGTGCGGCTGTCGTTGACCGCGAAAGGACGCGCGCTCGTGAAACGCTCGCCGCCCGCCGCGCAGGAACGGATCATGGACAGCGTAGAGGCCATGCCGCCGCGCGAGCGCGCGCAGCTCATGGCTCTGCTCGACAAGCTGATGGCCGGCATGACGGACGCCGACGGCAGTCCGCCGATGCTGTTCCAGGACGAGCGCGAGCCCGCGAAGCGCCGGAGGGCGCCGCGCCGGACGAAGAACCGGCCCTGACGCATATCGATTGAATTCAATCGATCGGAAGAGATCGCACGCTCCGTTCGTTGCGACGGCCGGAGGTTGCCGTGAAGCTGAGCTGGATCTTCGACACCGCCCCGACTGCCCTGGCGCTCGCCACCGGGATTTCCGGCGGCGTGCTGCTGCTCGTCTCACTGGTCGTGGGCTTCGCCCGCCGCAAACTACACCGGGCCGCCGAAACGCAGGGGGACGTCGATGACTTTCTGCTCGACGTCGTACGGCGCACGAGCCTCGCCCTGCTCGTCGTGCCGGCTGTTTACGCCGGGTCGCGGGCCCTCGCGCTGCCGGAGGAGACGACGTCGCTGCTGCGCACCGTCACGCGCGTGTCGCTCATCGCGCAGGCGGCGCTCTGGTCCGCCGCCGTGGTCGACTTTTTCCTGCGGCGCTATCACCGGCGGCGCGTGGAGAGCGACCCTGCCGCCATCACCACGATCCGGGCGTTCCGTCTGGCCGCGCTCAGCGCCGTCTGGTGTGTGGCCACACTGGTCGCGCTCGACAACCTCGGCGTCGACATCACCGCGCTCGTCACCGGTCTCGGCATCGGCGGCGTGGCCATCGCTCTGGCGACGCAGAACATCCTCGGCGACCTGTTCGCGTCGCTTTCGATCGTGCTGGACAAGCCCTTCGTCGTAGGTGACTTCATCCGCTCCGGCGACCAGATGGGCGTGGTCGAGCAGATCGGTTTGAAGACCACGCGCGTCCGCTCGCTGTCCGGCGAGCAACTGGTCTTTTCCAACAATGACCTGCTCCAGAGCCGCATTCAAAACTACAAGCGGATGAACGAGCGGCGCGTGCTGTTCCGCGTGGGAGTGACGTACCAGACGTCCGGAGCGCTGCTCGCGCGGATCGCACCCATGGTGCGCGGGATCATCGAAGCGGCGGGCGAGGTCCGGATGGACCGCGCGCACTTTGCCGCGTTCGGCGACTCGTCCTGCGACTTCGAGTTCGTCTACTACGTGCTCTCGCCCGACTACAACGTCTACATGGACGTACAGCAGGCGATCAACCTCGCCATCGTCGAGGCATTCGAAAAGGAAGGAATCGAGTTCGCGTATCCCACCCGCACGCTTTATCTGCAACGGCCGGCGCAAGCGGCGGCGGCTGCTGCCTGACAGAAGGAGGAGAGAGAGTTGAGAAACAGATTCATCACATACGACGCTGGAGTCGGAGGAGCCGCGACCGGGCGACCTGCCGTCGGCGCGGATGCTCTTCCGCAGTGACGCCGCATACTTCCGCGCGCGCTTCACCGTGATCGACGACCGGCTGTTTCAGTTGCTGTACGTCGGCCGCTCGGAGGAGCAGCGTGCCGCGCCGGCGGTGAGCGGGATGTTCGACTCGTTCAACGTCGCCGCCGGTGGAGGACAGGCAAGCCTGCCTGTCTCGTCGAGCCAGTAACAACCCCGGAAGAACGGGGGACAGGCAGGATTGCCTGTCCTCCGCTACCTTTCCGTCGTGAACAACCGCCGGCCGCCATCGAAGCGATGCCGCCCGATGATGTCCCGGCCGCGGTGGGACATCACCCACTGCACGAACCATTCGGCATTCCGATGCCGGCGCTCGCTACGTCCGAGCAGCACCTCGACGTGGTGGTGCAGGAGCGGTGTGCGCTGGAGAATCGGGACGAGCTTGCTCGTCGCTCCGGCGGCTTCGTACGTCGATCGATCCGTGATCGTATACGCGCCTCGGCGCGAAGCCTCCTGCAGCACTTCGAGCGCGGTTCCCCGGCAGAGGCGGTAGCGGCGGTCATCGGCAGGCGAGGCGGGCGACGCTGCCCATAGCTTCGCTTCGCGGTGCCGGAGGTCGGGCACGTCGACGGGCGAACAGAACGCCCGGTCGCGGCGGGCGATCCGCCGCAGAGCCTCGGCCGCCGTCTTCGCCTGCTTCGCTTTTGCGGGGTCGCGCGAGGGTCCGACGAGGAGGGTATCGTCGTACGCGACCACGTTCGCCAGCCGGACCAGCGAACCGCGACGAAGCTCCTGCCGCAGGGCCGGAGAGGTCGTGAAGACGACGTCCGCCACACCGTCGCGGACCAGCGCCGGAATCAGCGCCTCCTCGGTCACGATGATGTGCGTGCGTACTTTGCTGGCGGCGGAGAACGTCCGCCCGAGCGGTTCGACAACTCCGTTTCCCGCCAGGTCGGGCGTGGTCGCGATCGTGACCGCGGCCTGCTCGTCCGCGCGCCGGCACGCGGCCGCGATCATCACCATCGCCACCAGCGCGAACGAAGCGATTCGTCTGCCGCTCATCATTCGAAAAGCTCGAACGCCTCTTCGCGCGGCGTCTCGCGCATCCGGACGCGGAGAATATCCGAGGGGCTGAGGAACCCGACCACGCGCCGCGAGACCTGCGAGTCCACGACCGGGCAGCGGTCGACGCCGCGGACGTGCATCTGCCGCACGATGTCGATGACGCGGTCGTCCGCCGCGGCGACGAGCCTCGGCTCCTCGGCGAGGCTCCACACCGGCTTGTCGCCGTTCCCGCCGCCGATCGCCTGCTCGATGGCCTGACGCGACACGGTCCCGGCGAGCGTGCCGCCGTCCACGACGACGGGATAGAAGAGGAATCGCGTTCCCGCGACACGGCCTGCCGCGTCGGCAACGGTGGCCTCGCGCGGGATGGTGACGACGTCGGCGGTCATCGCGCTGGCCGCGGTGACGTGCGCGAGCGGCTCGTGCGGCCCATGTTCCTCGACGTGTCCTTCGTCCACCATCTGTTGTTCGACGATGCTGAGGCGGGAGATGCGGCGCGAGCTCGCCACCGCCAGCGAGACGCCAAGCATGAGTGGCAGGATCAGCTCGTAGTCACGCGTCAGCTCGACGACGATCAGCACCGCGGCGATCGGACTGCGCATGAGCCCCGCGAAAAACGAGCCCATCCCGACGATCGCATATGCCTTGGGATCGATGTTGACGCCGGGAAAGAGCGCCTGCGCGCCGTGGCCGATGGCCGCGCCGAGGGCCGTGCCGATGAAGAGTGACGGCGCGAACGTGCCGCCGACGATCCCCGCGCTGATGGCGATGGTGAAGGCCAGCAGCTTGACGGCGAAGGCAATCCCCGATTCCGTCGCCGTCCCGCCGCCGTGAAGCCAGAACGAGACCGAGTCGTAGCCGACGCCGAGGATCTCCGGGGCGAGCGTGCCGGCGATGCCGATCAGCAGCCCCGCCAATGCGGCGCGGCCGACGAACGAGGGCATCTTCGCGGACCAGCGGTGCTTGAGCCGGTGCGCCAGCGCGATCGCCAGACCCGAGGTGATGCCGGCGATGACGCCGAGGAGGGCGAAGCCGATCATCTCGCGTGCGTCGGTCCAGGTCGAGAATGGCGCTGCAAGCAGAGGCCGGCCGCCGAGGAGCATCCGCTCGACGACCGCGGCGGCGACGGACCCGACGAGCACGCCGCCGAGGATGCCCTTCTGCGAGGTGCCGATCACTTCCTCGAGCGCGAAGACGACGCCGGTGATCGGCGTGTTGAAGATCGCCGAAATGCCGGCCGCGGTGCCGATCGGGATCATCGCCCGGACCGCTTTCTGCGGCAGCCGCAGCAGACGCGCCACGGCCACGGAGAAGCCGCTGGCGACGACGGTGATCGGACCTTCCGGACCCAGCGGTGCACCGGCGCCTAGGGAGAGCGGCGTGGCCACGAACGTCGCCCCGACCGTCCTCGCGCCGAGCAGACGCGGGTCCTCGTTGTACGCCCGGCGCACGCGGGCGAGGTTGGCGCCGATGGCGCGTGGCGCGAAACGGCGGATCAGCCATGCCAGCAGAGCGAACGTGACGGTTGGCGTCACGATCACCAGCACGATGCGCCACGGACCCGGCATCGCGAGCGCGCGGCCGATCAGCAGGTCGTGCGCAAACTCGACGTAGCGATGAAAGATCACCGCGATGACGCCGCAGAGCGCGCCGATCAGCACCAGCGTCCCGAGCAGGAAGCGCCCCGCCAGCACCTGTACCTGCGCCACGCCTTCGCCCAGCGCACGGCGCGCGCTGGCGGCCAGGGCCCTGATGGTGACGCGGAGAGGGTGCGACATTACATTGCGTTCAATCCATTATCTGCGCCGTGTTGTTCCAGGACACTCGCAACCTCACGGTTCCTCGATGTCACAAGCTGTTCGATTTCCGTGGACGTGCCATAGAGCCGCCGTGGCGGTACTTCACCGCGCAGACACATGTGCACGGTCTCCTGCTGATGAGGATGGATGAGGTCATCGGCTTACCGGCGTGTCGAGCGGAACACCGGGCGCGTACGTCTCGAAACGCGCGCTTTCCTGGTGGCCAGGCGTCGTGCATGTGATGTCGTAAGCACCGGTGCCGAGGAGCAGTTGCAGCACGGTCCTGCCGTTCGGCGGCAACGTTGCCGTGGAATTGCCGGTGCCACCTCGGACCACGATCTCATGTGCGACCGCAGTTTGATTCTCGATGTGGAAGACGGTGTGCGCACGCGGAAGCAGGCGCTGGACATCGATGCGGCCGCTGACAACCGTCACGAACGTCGTGCCGGGCGCGGCGGCCGATGCAGGGCGCGGACTGCCGGCAGTGGCGAGAGCGGGGCTGTCTACTGTTGAAGTCACCATCGGCTCGGGACGCGGCTCGGCCGGGGCAATCGTGTTGCTTGTCGCCTGCGGCTCGCGGCTGCAGCCGACAGCCAGCACGAGCGCGACACAGAAGATCTTCACACGGCTGAGCTGTTCAAGACCCGTTCCGTAGCTGGCACGCGCGAACTTCCGCCAGCAGTTCCGCGTCCGTAACCGGCTCGATCAGCACCCGTCCAACCGGTGTTGCTGTTGCCGCGAGCTCCTCGGATCGCGCCACTACGACCACGCGGGGGAGCACTTCCGGGCAGAGTTGCGCGAGGTAGTGCAGTACGTATTCGCCGAGCCTGTACGTGTCACTGAGCGTCGACGGCTCGTCGGTGAGAGCGACCACGGTCGCCGCGTACCGGCTCATGTCCTCGCGGCTGATGTGCGCGACCGCGGTGTCGTGGGGGATCCGGTCGACGCGATAGCCGGCGCGCAGCAGCGCGCCTTCGATGCCCGTCCTGTGCGCGGGGTCGGAGTCTACGACGAGGATTTCGGTGATGTGCATACGTGACACGTGCTCGCTCAGGCCCCGCGGCTGCCGAGGACTCGCTCAGCAGCTCGGCCCGTACGCGAGCTCGGCCGTCCCGCGTCCTGGGCTGGTGTGATACAAAACATTGGTGGCGGATGTGCTCCTTGCGGTTCCGGTGCTACTTGCCGGGCTTTACCTGGTCGGTCTCGCTGCTGTTGCCTTCATCTCACCTCAAAAGGCAAAGCTCTTTCTCTCCAGCTTTGCGAGCTCGCCCTTCGCCCATTTCGCCGAGCTGTTCAGCCGGCTTCTCGTCGGTGTGTCATTGGTGTTGTACGCGGCACAGATGAAGTTTTCCAGTCTTTTCACGGTTTTGGGCTGGACGATCGTCGTAACAACGATCGGTCTTTTCGTCGCGCCCTGGCGCTGGCACCGTCGCTTTGCCAGATGGTCCGTTCCTCTCGCGACCCGCAACATGGCGCTTTTCGGGCTCGGGTCGCTTGCCGCCGGCGTGCTTCTGCTCTTCTCAGTCTTTCCGTGACGAGGACGACCCGCGGGTTCGCTCACCGCTAAAAGTAGGGTGGCGACACGTGCGGCGCGATGTACGGATCGAGCGCACGCGCGACGAGCACGGCCGTGGCCACGGCGAGAAGGCGAGCGCGTACCGCCGGATCTCAGGCAAGGCCATGGTCTCTCGCATAGTTCATCAGCGCGTATCGTCCGTCGATCCTGAGCTTCTCGTAGATGCTGTGAAGGTGGAACTTCACCGTTCCTTCAGTGATGTCGAGACGGGAGGCGATCTCCTTGTTCCGCAGACCGGAGGCCACCATCTTCGTGACCTCCACTTCGCGCGGTGTGAGCATGGACGATGCGGCCGCGACGGCCTGCTCGCGCTGGAGCACGAGGCGCAGCGCACCGGCGATGGCCTGTCCGTTCCAGCTCTGCTCGCCGTTCGCGACCTGACGCACGCTTTGCACGAGCAGTCGCGGCGCCGACTCCTTGAGCACGAGACCGCTGGCGCCGAGTCGAAACGCTTCGAGCAGGCGCGCGTCATCGAGCGAGGCGGTGAGCAGCACGATCTTCGTCGGCAACTGCCGCTCGTGCATGCGGCGCAGCAACCCGATCCCGTCCATCTCCGGCATCCTCACGTCGAGCACGAGGACGTCGGGCCGCCAGGTCTCGACTGCCTGCAGTGCCTCCACACCGTTGATGCACCGCGCCACCAGTTCGCAATCCGCCTCGCCGCGGAAGAGTTGTTCGAGCGCGTCGAGGATGAACGGGTGATCGTCGGCCACGACGATGCGGATCGGCATCAGTTCGCCTCCTGCAGCGGGATGCGCACTTCGATCGCCGCGCCCGCATTCGACGACTCGACGACGAGCGATCCGCCGAGGTTCCGCACGCGTTCTTTGAGGGTGCGAGGGCCGTGCCCCGCGTGCTCCATGGCGGCGAGATCGTGACGCCCGCTGAACGGGAAGCCGCGTCCGTTGTCGCGGATGTGCAGCTCGACGGCGGCGTCGCGACTCCTCGCCGAGACGACCGCGCGCGACGCGCCGCCGTGGCGGGCCGCATTCGACAGCGACTCGTTGACGATGCGACAGAGCTCGTGTGCCAGTCGCGGCGCGACGTCGATCCGGTCCGGTGCGTCGACTTCGACCTCCAGCCCCCACTCCAGCGGGAAGCGTTCGCGCATCCGCTGCAATTCATGCGCGACGATGGTGTGGCCGTCGCGGACGTCGTGCGGACGAAGCTCGCGGACGATCGTGCGTAGCTCGCGCTGGTCGCGTTCGAGCACGTCCTGGATGTGCACGAGTTGTCCGGCGAGATCGGAATCATGTGCGACGCGGCTTCGCAGGGTTTGCAGAGTGAGTCCCACGCCGGCGAGTGACTGCACGATGCCGTCGTGGAGGTCGCGGGAGATGCGCAGGCGCTCCTCCGCGCTCGCGGTCTGCCGCACCTGCTGGACGAAGAAGAACTGCTCGAGGGTTGCCAGCGCGAGCCGCCCGGATATGTGGGCCAGGGCGAGGTCGTCGGCCGTCGCGCTGCGCACATCAGGGACGATGAAGCGCGCGGCGAGGGTCTCGCTCTGTAGCGATACGGCGATCGCACTGTCGATCGCGTACCGCTCGCGCAGCGCGGGGCCGATCGGGTCACCGGTCCGTTCCACGACGCTCGGGTGCGCCGGATCGTAGACTAGCATCGTCCCCGCATCGGCGCGGGCGAACACGCTGGTGTTCCGCACCGCATCGAGCGCCGGCGCGTCCCACGCGCCCGGAGGCATCCGGTCGACGTGCAATCCGCCGTCGTTCCAGATCGCGGTGTGGACCCACGGTTCTTCCGGCTCTTCCCACACGAGCAGCACGCGCCGGGCGCGCAGCACCGTGGCCGCGTGGCGAAGCGTGACGCTGAGAACGTCGTCGCGATCAGCAGCCAGCTCGCGCGGCCATGCGGCGAGTGACGCAAGCTCGGTACGGAGTTGCTGCTGATAGACGCCGAGATAAACGAGGAGCGCCGCGAGCACGCCGAGATAGGCGATGCGGATGACCGCGCGGCTGGCCTCGAACTGAGGGTCGGTATAAGACGAGAGAACGGCCATCACGCCGTAGATCGCCATCGCGGCGATGCCGGTGGCGAGGATGCCGCGCCACGAGAACCGGAGCGTTGCGCAGAACAGCGAGAAGACGAAGTAGAGGAAGAACGGGCTGGCCGGCCCTTCGGTCAGATAGACGAAGACGGTGAAGAGCAACAGGTCGAGCGCGTGGGACACGAGGCGCCATCGCGCTGACGGTACGGGCGAGCGCCACGCGACTGTGGCGGCCAGCAGTGCGTAGACGGTGTAGACCACGAGCAGCGTGTACGTGGCGCGCTGATACTGCGCGGGAGTCGACGGCTCCAGGTAGACGGCCGTGAGCGAGGAGAGCGCAAGCACGAACCGGCCGGTCGCGATGAGCCGCTCGGCTCGCGCGTGAGGGGCGTAATCCGGGCGGATGACGCCGTCGGTACTCGTGGTCACGCCGATTCCAACGCCCGCTCCGCTCGCGCCGTTCCATGCCGATCCAAAGATCAGGCTGACCTGACCCGGCTGGCGATGCGTGTGCGCCGGCCCGTTTCTTAGACTGGCTGCGGGCCGGTACCGCCGGCGATCTTGTCGTCACCGAGGTGTGTATGCGTAGACGGGTTCTCCTTCTGATTCTCCTTTCCTTCTGTGTCGTGGCAGCGTCGAGCTGCCGGTCACGCCGAAAGGTGCCGCCGCCGCAGTCCGCACCCCCCGTCGCTGCGGCGACTGCACCCGAGCCGGCGGTATCGGTACCGACGCCCGATCGCGATTTCGTGCAGCCTCAGGCGGACACGCGCGACGTGCTCAGCGAAGACATCCGCGAAGCGAATCGAGTGGCCCGGGAGCGCGGCTGGATTCAGGACGCGTTCTTTGCGTTCGATGCTTCGACGCTCGGCACCGAGGCGCAGGAGGCGCTGCACCGGTCGGCTACGTGGCTGCGCCAGAATCCCGAGTACCGGCTCCGCATCGAAGGGCATTGCGACGACCGCGGAACGGAGCAGTACAACCTCGCGCTCGGCGATCGCCGCGCCGACGCCGCGTTGTCGTACCTCCTGGCACTCGGGATCGACAGCGCCCGAATCGAGACGGTGAGCTACGGCGAGGAGCGACCGTTCGAAGAAGGCGCCATCGAGAGTGCGTGGGCGCAGAACCGAAGGGCACACCTCGTACTCTCCGCGCGACGTTGACGATCAGTCTGCACTCCGCGGAGTCGTTTGGCACAGTGACGACGTGGGGCAGGCGAGCCGGCGGACCGCTCTCCGCCGGCTCGCAGTTTTTTTGACGGGGATGTCCGATGAAGCCCGAAACCGTGCAGGCGCTCATCGGTCGCATCGAAGCGATCGAAGCGGAAGTCGGCGTGCTGCAGTCGACGGTGGAAGGAGAGGTGCTCGCGCCGAATCAGCGCCAGTATCTCGCACGCTGTTTCGACCTTCTCCACATGGAGTTGGCGGCGGTGCGCAGCTACATCGCCGAACTGCCACGATCGTGAGCAGCGAACGTTGTTACGGAGTCGTGTGACTGAGAGCTGCCGCGCAATGTGTGCGTGTACGCGGGCGTTTCGGAATGACAGAAAGGCGACAGCGCGCATCGCGCATCATTCGCAGCCACGATCCGCCTGCCGTTCATGACGGTTCGATCATGCCCAGAGTGTTCTTGTGGATGTCCGTGTGTCTTGCGTCGCTGGTGGGCGGCGTGCGTTACTCGCCCATCCCGCTGCTGCCGGTTGCACCGCCGCCGGCGCATCGCGCGGTGCTGCCGCCGTTCGATCGAGTCATTCGCCTGGATGTCGAGTACGACGAAGCACTGGCAGAGCAGCACGGCGACCGGGTGGAGGACTTCGTCCGCGAAACGATTGCGATTCACAACGTCGAGTGGCGCCGCTACAGGCGCGAATGGTTTCAGCTTGGCCGGCTCACGCTGCGGCCTTCCACTCCCGATCTCGACGCGTCGTACGTGCTCGCGAAGTTTCTCCACCGCACGACCGAGGAGCCGGACACGATTCACGTTCTCGTCACCGGACGTCCGCTGGAGGTCTATACGAGCGGTACGCACGCGATGCCGATCGGCGGGCTGGCGTACCGCGGATCCGATGCGTTGGTGGTCACTGCGACGCCAGGCGTGACCGTGGATCTGCTCGCGTACTACCTGTTCCATGAGCTGGGCCACTGCTGGGATGCGTACGACATCCCGTTTCACGGCGGCGATACGACGTTCGGCAGCAAGACGCGCATGACCTTCGATATCGACGCGGGCAACGAGGAGATCATGGAGGACTCCGCGGGGCCACTCCCGCGCGCCACTCCGAAACGTGCGCCGATGGTGATCCGCGAGAAGCTCGCCCGTGCGCGCGCCGTGACGCGCGAGTTGCCGGTGTACACCGCGATTCACGATCTTCTGCTGCACGAGCCATCGCCGTCGAACCCTGTATATATCGAGAAGAAAGGCGTGGTACTCGCCAGGGCAGGGGCGGATCGGGTGAAGGTCGCGGATCTGCTGCGGACGTACGAGATCACCCGCCGCCAACTGCGCGACGATGCCGAGGTGTGGCAGCAGATCGCGGAGCACTACTGGCGTGCGAACGACGCGATCCGCAAGCGCGACTATGAGGCCGCAGACGCGGAGTTGCAGATGATCCGCGTGATCGGTGCATCGCCGGACGTGCACATGCTCGTCGGCGCGGTCGAGAAGAAGGTGAGGCGACGGCGGTAAGAGCACTGAAGGTCGCCGGCCTGTCTCGCCGGAGGGCTAATGCTTCTCGCGTGTCCTGCCAGCGCCCATGAATGTTGGCGTGCCGATGCGCAGCGCCTGACGGCGCTGCGCACTCGGAGTGTTCGCGGCTGCAGATCGTGTTTCGCCGGGATGTGCGTGCGGCTGGCGCCGTAACGCGGCTGTTCCTCCTTGCCCACCGGCGGAAAGAGTGCCACGATGTGGCGGTGGACGCCGTCATCAGCATCGGCAGTCAGTCTTTCCTCGACGGTTTGCTCCGCATCCTCGGTCCGGCGCTCGACACCATCCGCGGCCCCGTCCCGATCGCCATCCCCGGACTGACCAACGCGCTCCTGAACATCCGCGCTATCGTGCCGGTGCTACCCGGCAGCTCGCGCGGGCAGATCGAGCTTCGCCTCCAGATCGAGCTCTCGGGAGAGGTACTGCTCGTCGCCAGCGTCGCCGCCGGCACTGTCAGCCTGGGCCTCGGCACCGGCGACATCCGCCTGGATCCCGCCACAGGAACAGTCGATCAGCCTCTACGGAACGGCACGCTGAATATCAATGCGGTCACCGGCCGCGTCGGTCCGACGCTCCTCAATCTCGATCCCGCAACGGGTACCCTGTCACTTCCCGCCGCTGCCGCCGCGCCGCTCAACATCGGCGCGATCGTCGGCACGCTGACGCTGCCGGACGGCGCGGGCGACCTCGGCCTGCCGCTTCCAGCGGTCGTCGCCGTCCCGATCGATTTGACGCAAGGCAATCGCATCGCCGCGACGGTGCAACTCGCGGTGACGATCAACGGCGCGGCCGTCGATACGGAGGTGCCGATCGGCGTGACGACCGGCTTCGGCCTCGAGTTCGGGGTCGACGCGGCGTCGGTGACGCTCCCGGCGCTCTCCGCGGCGTTTACCGAGGGCATTGGCACCGCGCTCTCGTCGGCGATCGACCGGATCGTGACGCAGCTCATCGGAGCGGCGTCGATCCTCCAGCCGGACCGCGACCTCCCGGCCGTGGCCTCGAATCTCGCCGCCGGCATCCCGGGAGTCCTGAACGCGACGCTGACCGATCTCTTCACCGGCCTCATCGCGCGGACCGGACGATTGGTGTTTGCGCCGCCGGGAGCCGGGGCGTCGTGCGATGTGCGCGCGCTGCCGACGAACGCAAAGACGAGACTCACGATTGCTGCTGACGGATCGCTGATCCTCCAGGCCGGGTTTGATCGCCTGGCGATCGCAGCCGGCGATTCGTTCCCCGCGTTCACTCCGTCGACCACGCTCGATGCGAACGTCACCATCAGCAACCCGTTCCTGCGCGACCTCATCTGCTGCCTGCTGGAGAAACTGCCGAACCTCGCTCTTCCGCCAGGCAGCCCGACGATCGTGACCACCACCACGGCGGACTGTTGCCGCTGGACCGGCATCACGCTGAGCCTCGGTGTCCTCGCGCTGCGCGGCAACCTCGACGCCTGCATCGATGGCGCCGCAGGTGCTCCGAAGACGCTCTCCCTCAACTTCGACCTGAGCCAAACGGTCGGCGCGCCAGTCGTCGGCGACGCCGTCGTGGTTCGGATCCAGTTCACGCTGCCGATCGCGGTCGACCTCAACGACCTCACCGCCTTGACGTCGCTGCGCCTGTCGGCCGCTCCGACGGTGCCCACGTTCGATATTCGTGCCGGCGGTGGACTCACTGCGTGGCTGGCCGGCCTCGGCCTCGGATCGTTCCTCCTGCCGGGTCTCGGCGTTCTCATCGCCATCGCGCCGCACGTGATCCTCGGGATCGTCAGTGGCTTCCTGCGCAATACGCTCGAGCTGATCCTCAGCCAGGCGCGTCTGCTCCAGTCGCCGGCGGCAATTCCGTTCGGCGTGCTCGAAGCGTTCGGCAAGTTCGTGCCGGCCGCGGTCACTGTCGACGATCTGTCATCACCTGGCGTTCTCGCCACGCCGTCGTCGCCGTGGGCCGTGTTGCCGCTGGTCCGGATCAAGAAGCGCCCCGGCACGCTGACACACGTGACGCACGGCTTCGGCGTCGACGACGGCACGCCCGGCTAGTGTCGTGTCACGCTTGAAACCGTGGGTGCTTTGCGGCGGCGGCGGACTGCCTGCGGCGCCGCCGCTCCTCAACGATGTCCCAGCATCGCCTGTGTCGCGGCGGCTTGCATCCAGCCCACCGGCGCTCGCAAATCACCCACGTTTTCAAGCGTGACACGACACTAGGCTGCTCACGACCCAACGGGCCTACTCAGACGGCCCATAATCGGCGCATGCAGAACCTCGCCTGGTTCCTCGTTGCCGCGGCGTGCGAGATCGCCGGATGCTATGCCGCGTGGATGTGGCTGCGGCTCGGCCGCAGTGGCTGGTGGCTCGCACCCGGCATCGTGAGTTTGATCGTCTTCGCGGTCGCGTTGACGCGCGTCGATGCGGCATTCGCCGGCCGCGCGTTCGCCGCGTACGGCGGGATCTATATCGTCAGCTCGCTCGTCTGGATGGCCGTGGTCGAGCACACGGCGCCGCGCATGACCGACTACGCCGGAGCCGCGGTCTGTCTCGCCGGAGCAGCGATGATCCTGTACGGCGCGCGATGGACGGCGGCGTAATCGCGTAGTTCGCCCGTTGCCCTCGCGCCGCGCCATGACGAGTCCCGCGCGCGCGGACGCCCGGGCACGCGCGATCAGCGCACCTTGAATGCGTAAGCCGCCAATACCGGAAGTGTCCCGACGGCAAGCCCGAGGGCCATGCCCGCGAGCCCGGCGAGGCCGACGTGCAGGCATCCGGCAATGCCGAGCGTGACGGTGACGCTCACGGCCGCGGTCCAGAATGCCGCGCCCGGCCGTTCGTCGAGGAAATCGCGCCGGAATCGCGCAAGGCTTCCGCCGGCAAGGCAAAGTGCCGCGACAAATCCTCCGGCGATCGAGGCCGCCGGCAGCAATCCACAAATGAGCGTCGAGCAGATCGGAGCGATCCAACTGGTCACGAACGGGAGCAGCAGCGGACTGAGGCCGGCGATCAGGCCGACGTTCGCCCCGCGTGCGAAATCCTGTCCGCGCCAGTGGAAGAGGACCACCAGCGCCGCAACCGTGCCGATGACGGAGAGCATCAGTGCCGCGCGGCCCGCTGCCACGCACGCGTAGAGCGGCAAAAACGTGAAGGGAAGGACGAGCAGCGCCCGGCGCACGGCTTTCTTCACTCGCCCGCGTTCGTACGCGTGGCGCGCAGCCGTCAGAAGCATCGCGTCATTCATGTCGGAGCCTCCAGGCCGCGCGCATCCGCGCGTGGGCACGCTGCAGCCGCTTGCGGAACCCTGCGCCGGCCGTCCGTTCGTCGCGTGCGTAGCGCAGCAGCGCGTCACGGTCTTCGGGCCGCAGGGTCGCCAGGGTCTGGCCGATCGCTGCCGCAAGATTGGCCGCGATGGCCCGCTCTTCCGGACTGACCGTGTTCAGCAGCAGGTCTGCCGCTTCATCCAACCCGCTCGTGTCGCGCCGCCGCCACGCACGCCGCCGCACCGTGCGGATCTCCCACATCGCGATCCCGATCGCCCACGCGACGGCATCGCGTTCCGGGTCGAACTCGGCCGCTCGCTCGAACAGTTTCAGAAGGGCAGTCTGCGCGGCATCGTCCACATCGATCGCCGGGAGGTAGCGCCCAGCCAGCGCATGCACGACGGGCCACAGGCGGGCAAACACGGGCTCGAACGCCTGTCGATCGCCGTCCGCGAGACGTGTCAGCTCGCGCTGCAGCTCCGCGCGCGCATGCGAGTCGAGGGTCACCGGATCAGTTCTCCGGTGGCTCGACCCGGCAGCCGGTCGTCAGTGTTGAGCGTTTTGTGCCGCATGAGTGCTCGCTGCCTGCGCCGTCCGTCTCGTTTGTGCCGCCATCACTTTCTGCATCTCCCGCCGCGCCTCGTCGAGGTCTTTCCGGAACGCCGGTTCCTGCGTCAGGCGATCGACGAACTGCCGGGCGAAGATCCGTCCCGACTCCGAGTCGCTCGCGAAGTGGACGCCGAGAATCTCACGTGAGTAGGCCATGTCGCGGGCGTTCCGGATGAAGAGGTCGCGTTGCTCCGGAAGCAACAGCTCGTAGACGTACGCGGCTACCCACGAGTTACTGGAGTGGCCGCTCGGATACGCGGGGAAGTTCGGCGTCTCGAGATTCCGGAGGCGCGGCTCGATCGTCCAGGGCCGCACGCGATTGAACCGGAACTTCGCCGCCCAGAGGTAGTAGCTTGCGTCGGACCAGACTCGGGCCATGAAGTCCGCGGTGACGGGCAGCGATTCAGGGGAGAACCATGCCCCGAGCTGATGGCCCATGTGGAAGAGGTTCTGCCGCATGCGCGGCCAGTCCTGGTCTTCCGGGCGAACGCTCAGCCGATAATAGACGCCGGCGAGCTTCTGACTGTACGCGATCTCGTCGGGCGTCCGGCGCGCCTGCAGCTCGAGGAGATGGTCGAGCTCTGCGCGTGTCTGCTGCGAGCTGTTCGCCGGGAACTCGGGCAGGGGAAAGGTCGCCGGCGGCACGTCGAGGTAGGCCGGCTTGACGTCGAGCACCTTCAGGTACGCCGGGCTCATCGCGGCGAGCGAGAACTGTTGCCGATCGAGGCCTTGCTGTTCGGCTCGCGGCTCCCCGCTCAATGCCGCGATTTGCTGATAGTGATGGAGAGCGCCGGCCGCCAGTGTCCGCAGCGCCGCCGTGCCGGCCGTTTCGGCGCGCGTGCAGCAGTTCGCCTGTTCGGCGTCCGGCCTGGCACACCCGTCGGGCATCGCGGCATGGACCGCGTTCACGATCGGGAAGGAGAGGACAACGATGAGGAGGAGGCGCGTCGCGAGACGTGCAGCGGAGATGGATTGCGGGATGGATTGCGGCATGGGATACGTCCTTTCGGTCACGCGGCCGTTCGCGCCGCGCTACTCTTCTAGGCGCGGGGCGCACCTGCCGTGACACCTCGCCATCAACGTTCGGTTACAGCCGGACTGTTCATGTGACGCGCCGCCACCAGACCCATCGCCATCGCTCCCAGCAGCACTCCCGCCGCCGAATACATCACGCCCGCTCCTGCTGCATCGAGCCACAGCAACGCCGCGAGCGGCCCCGCCGCCGCGCCGGCGTCGCGTGCCATCGCTGCGCGCGCGAGTGCCGCAACGCGCTCGTCTGCGTCGCGGGCCGCAATCGAGACCGGGATCGCCGTCGTCGTCAGGGCAGCGCCGCAACTGATGAGAATCGCCCCGGCGGTCACGCTGCCAGCCGCGATCATCAGCGCGCCGGCCGCCGCGATCCCGAAGCCGGCGGCGGCGACGATTTGTCCGCCGAAGCGATCCGCGGCGTGACCGCTCGGCGGCGCGAGCACGACGACCGCGATCCGTTTGAACCCGAGCAGCAAACCTGCGCCGATGACGGCCTGGCCCGCTCCGGAGGATCCGGCGATCAGGAGCGCGATCGTTGCCGGGAAGATCCCGTCGGTCACGAATCCGGCGACGAGGCTGAGCCAGTCCGCAGTCACCGGGACGCGGAGTGCCATCGCGCGCCTTGGGGCGTTCCGGATCTTCAGCTCCGGTAACCGCATCGCCAGGATCACGCCTGCGAACGACATCATTCCGAGAGCCGCGAGCGTCGGCCGCACGCCAGCCAGCGAGACGGCCGCGGCTCCGATCGTCAGCGACAACAGCGGCCCGATTTCACGCAACGCCAGCGACAGACCGACACGCCTTCCCGCGACCTCGCTCCACTCCGTTGCATAGGCGAGCGTAGAAAGCGAAAGCGCTCCGAACACGACGCCCCACGCGATGCGCGATGCGAGGAGCAGCGGTGCACCGCTCCCGGCGGCAAACGCCAGTGTCGTAACGCCGCTCAGCGCAGCGGCGGCGATGGTGAAACGGCGCAGGCCGAGTGCGGCGAGGCGGGGCAGGAGCGGATAAGCGAACAGGCGGACGACGCGATTCGCGGAGAGCAGCACGCCGACCCACGCGAGCGAGACTCCGAAGGTGGAGGCGTGCAAAGGAAGCACGGCGTACAGAAGGGAGTCGCCCAACAGCGCCAGTGTGAGGACGATCGACGCCAGGACTGTCGGGCGACTGGTCATGAGATCCGCCGGGGCCTCACCCGCAGCAGGCCGCCGCGGCGGGTGCGCTCCCGGGCGCCTCCGCCGGCTTCGGCGCGCCGCAGCCGCAACCGCCCTGTCCCGCCGCCTTCGCGTCCGCGTCCTTGACGCAACACGCGTCGGCTTCCTTCGGCGCCGGTCCTCCGCAACACGCGGCCGGCTGTTCGGCAACTGCATTCACTTCAGTCATCTCCGTCTCCTTTCGAGTTTCCGCGCCGCAGCAGCCCGCGGACGCGTCTTTGTCTCCGAACGTCACGTTGCACACGCCTGTCTCCGGCAGATCGAGCAGGACTTCCCGCGCGGCGGCAAAGTCGCCGGCGAGGTACGCGGCCACCGATCGCACCTGCTCGTATCCGGTGGCGAGCAGGAACGTCGGCGCCCGGCCATAGCTCTTCATGCCGGCGATGAACAGACCCCGCTCGGGCTGTTCCAGCTCGAATGCGCCATGCGGACGCACCGACCCGCAACTGTGCTCGTTCGGGTCGATCAGCGGGCCGAGGACGCGCGGGCTCTCCAGCGCGGGATCGAGGTCGAGGCGCATCTCGCGCAGCAGCTCGAGATCGGGGCGGGCGCCGGTGGCGACGATGATTTCGTCGACGAGCGCGATTTCGTTGCCGTTCCCGTCGCTGACGAGGAGCGGTCCGCCGTTCTCCTGAACCTCCCCGATCTGCAGCCCGGTGAGGATGCGCACGTTCCCCGCTTCGACCTGGGTGTGCAGCCGCGTGCCGAGCGCGCCGCGGGCCGGGAGCGCGTCCGCCTCGCCGCCGCCGAAGGCGTTGCCCGGTGCGTTGCGGCGCATGCCCCAGAAGACGCGCGTGCGGGCGTCGCCGTCCATCAGCTCGACGAGCGCGAGGAGGCTGTTGATCGCGGAGTGGCCGGTGCCCACGACGAGCGTCCGCTTCCCGGCGTACCGCGCCCGCTCGCGGCCGAGGATGTCGGGGATGCCGTAGCGGATGCGGGAGGCGTGGGCGGTCTCGCCGCGGGCCGGCAGGCCGTTGGCTCCCATCGGGTTCGGTTTGAACCAGGTGCCCGACGCGTCGATCACGGCGCGTGCGAGCACGTCGTGCTCCATGCCGTCCGCGTCGATGGCCCGGACCACGAACGGCATCGCGTCGCGTTGGGGCGTCTTGACCTTGTCGACGGACTGCCGGGAGACGGCGGCGACGCGCGTGCCGAGGCGCACGGCAGAGCGGATCGCGGGAAGCGCCGCCAGCGGCTCCAGGTACTGCTCGACGAGATCGAGCCCGGTGGGCAGTGCCGCCTCGTCCGGCATGACCCAGCCGCTTCCGGCGAGCGCGCGCTTGGAGGCGTGGTCGACCATGTAGCGCCACGGCGAGAACATCCGCACGTGCCCCCAGTCGCGCATCGCATGACCGACGCGCGGTCCCGCCTCGAACACAACCGGGCGCAGGCCGCGCTCCAGCAGATGTGCCGCCGCGGCCAGGCCCACGGGGCCGCCGCCGATGATCGCTACGGGAAGCTCGTTGGTGTGCATCGCCGTCCCTCCTGTTCTTCGCTCACAGAGACGGAGATCGCCGCGAAAAGACGCATTTCACGACGTGAGAGGACGCCTTTCGACGTCGTATGCGTCTTTTGGCTCCCCTTTCCGTCTATTCTTTGGAGGACCTATGCAAGCCAATCCGATCATCGACGTCGCCGCCGCGTGGTACGAGCTGGGCGACCGCCTGCGGGTATACGTCGCGCGGCGTGTGAATCCGGGCGATGCCGACGACGTGGTGCAGTCGGTGATGGTGAAGCTGCTGGAGCGGCGTGGCGAGATCGACGCCGACTCGGTTCGGGCGTGGCTCTTCAGCGTGACCCGGAACGCCGTCGCCGAGTACTACCGCCAGCACCGGCCGTCGGTCGATCTCGACAGCTTCGGCGATGTTCCGGAGACCGACGTCGTCGATCCGGCCGACCGGGCGATCGGCCAGCTCAGCGACTGTCTCGATCCGATGCTCCGGATGCTCCCGGATGCCGATGCCGGCCTGCTCCGCCGGATCGATCTGCAGGGGGAGGCCCAGACGGAGCTGGCGGCATCGCTGGGCGTTCCGCTCTCGACGCTCAAGTCGCGGGTGCAGCGGGCACGGACGAAACTGCGCTCGGCCTTCGACGCCTGCTGTGCGATCGATCTGGGGCGCAACGGCGCGCCGGTCGGCTTCGAGCGAGGCGAGGCGTGTCCTCCCGCGTGCGGGTCTGAGGAGACGTCGTCCTCACGCTGCTGAGCGATCGGCGGCGTCAGCGCTACTTCATTCGGTGCTGGATTCCTTTCCGATCCACTGGAACAGCAATGTGGCGGCCATCGCGCCGAGGAGCTGCGCGACGATGAAGCCCGGAATGCCCGCGGGCGCGATCCCCGAGAAGGTGTCGGTGAGGCCGCGGGCGATGGTCACCGCCGGGTTGGCGAAGCTGGTGCTCGACGTGAACCAGTAGGCGGCGGTGATGTACGCGGCCACCGTGAGCGGCACGACCGCCGCGCGCCTGCCGGCGCCATGGACGACGACCAGCAGCCCGAAGGTCGCGAGAAACTCGCTGAACAGCTGCGCGAATCCCACGCGGCTGTGGCGTGAGAGCGCGACCAGGGGCAACTCGAACATGACGTGGGCTGCGACGACGCCGCCGATGGCTCCCGTAATCTGCGCAACGACATAGCCGGGCACTCGACGCCAGGCGAAGCCGCCTTCGAATGCCGCCGCCAGCGACACCGCCGGGTTGAAATGGGCGCCCGAGATCGGCCCGAACGTGAAGATCAGCGTCACCAGCACCGCGCCGGTGGCGACGCTGTTGGCGAGCAGGGCCAGGGCCATGTTCCCGCCCGAGAGCCGCTCGCCCATGATGCCCGAGCCGACGACGGCGGCCACGAGGAGGGCGGTTCCGATCCCTTCACTGACGATGGCACGCATGCGCGCGTATATTCGCATGAGCGAATATAGTTGCGCCATCCTGAAGAAGGATGCCACCCGCGCGAAGAAGCTCCGCAAGGACGGCGGGTGCTGCGACGCCTGACGCAGGCGCTCATGGTCCAGGATGTTGTCAGTTGTCGGTTGTCAGTTGTCTGCCATTTCTCGCCTGGACGGCACTCGCGAACGTCAACCCGAAGCCGAGGACTGGCAGATCACTGACAACCGACAACGGACAACGTTTGACGGCAACTGGACACCAGCTTCCGGGAACTGTACTTAGGGTTTCTATATCGCCACGCCGTAGCGTTCCCGCAGCACGTTCACATGCCGCTGAAAGTGTCCCGCGGCGATGAACGCCAGGGCCCGTACCGTGAGCGGCTTCCCGTTGAGCGTCCCTCCGCGCGGCCATGCCGCGTGCGGCAACCCCGCGAAAAACAGCGTCGTCGCCTTCCGCACGTGCAGGAGCTCCTCCACCAGATCGCCCACGGTGCGCTCTTCGAAATTCGCCGCGGCCACGTAGCCGTCCGGGTCCCAGCGCTTCAGATCGGGATCCCCGCCCCGGGCCAGCACCAGCGCGCGGTACTGATATACCCGCTCTGCATCGGCCATGTGCCCGATCACTTCCCGCACGCTCCACTTCTTCGGGTGATACCGGAACGCCGGATCCACGATCCGCCCCGGCAGGGTGGCCATCACTGCCTCCTGCGCCCGCAACGTCTCCAGCACCGGCGTCTCGATGAGCGAGACGTACATCTCCTGGTGGGGGGCGTATTCATCGGGCGAGGGTCGCTGGCTCGGCATGGGGAGCAATGTAACACCGGGGGATCGCACTTTCACGCGCCCTCCCGAGCGCCAGGGGACGTGTTCCTGCGCCTACACGCCGCGGTTCCGGTACGGGCGAATCGGCGCCACCGGGGCACCGGCGGGACAGGCGACAAACCCGGATTCAGCTCCGAGAGTGGTTTGCCTGCATCCGCCGGCGTTCCTTTCACCACGACTCCGCCGTGACGCACGCTCTTCTCGACGCGAGGGTCTCCCCAGTAAGTGATCGCTCCGCCGGACGTGACTGTGGCGGCCAGTGTGTTGCGGGGATTCGTCAGGATCCTCCCTCCCGAATCGACGGAGGCTTCGACGGCGTCCGCGGCGATCGAGCGGATGTCGATCATCCCGCCCTGTTCGACCTCGGCGTGGATTGCCGTCTGGCCGGGAAACGTGCCGAGTGTCTGCAACGTCCCGCCGTTGGAGACTGAGACGGCCCCGATGCCGGGTGTGATGACCTCCACCTGAAGCTTGTGGCCGCGTCGATGCTCCCGGCCGCTGTTGTCGATCACCAGTCGTTGCCCCCCGGCGACCCGGACCTGCGTGGATCGCAGGTCGCCCGTGACGATCGTCACCCGCTGGACCGGTCCATGACGCAGGATGACATTGCCGCCGTTGCGCAACTCGACCGATCGGAACTGCCCCACGGGGATGACCGCCTGGGCGACGCCGAAGAGCGGAAAAGCGAGAGCAACCGCCAGGAGTGCCACGAGTCTCGAGACGCGCATATGAGTCCTCCGTACCTGGATAGACGTGCGTTTCGGGGAGTTCGTTAGATGGATCACCTGCTTGGAGTTGCTGGGGTCAGAGCTTTCTTTTTCTTTGTTTGCGAAGAACGAAGGTGTGACCCCACGACGTTGCGGCTTCTGCTGCCGTAGGCAGCTAAAGATCTGTAGGCCCGGCCTTTAGGCCGGGTTAGGGGTCGATGGATCATCAAGCCCGCGTAGCGGGCGACAGGAGAGAGAGCATGCGGGATGGTCTTTTCTGTCGCCCGCTCCGCGGGCTCACCTGGTGGGTCCCGGCTGTACCCGGCCTGAAGGCCGGGCCTACAGATCTTTAGCTGCCTACGGCAGCAACTCCGGATCGTGCCCCGCGACGTCTGCCGGCCGAAGGCCGGTGGACCGGCCGGTCGAAGACCGGCGCTCCACGGGTCACGCCGGTGTCACTGCGCGTGCAGGACCAGGAACTGGGGGTTGCTCGCGCGCAGGCCTACGGACGGGACTTCGACGTAGATGTAGTAGACGCCGGGGACGGGGGCGGTGAAGCCGCCGGTGTAGCGGCCGTCGGCGACGGCGGCGAGGGGCTGGCGATCGGACCAGGTTCCTCCGGCCTGGATGATCAGCATCCCGGCGTCGGGGAGGGTGCGGGCCGGCTCGTGCGACTTGACGTCGGTCAGGCGGACTTCGATCGGGGTCCGCTGGCCGACGGTGATGCCTCGCGCCGGGGTCAGGTGCTCGACGCGGAGGGGGATGCGCGGCCTTCGGTTCGGCAGGTCGGGGTTCTCCGCCACCTCGACGCGGAAGCAGGCTATGGCGCGCGGGGCGTTGAGGAAGACGGCGACGTCGTAGGTGCCGGCGGCGGGGAGGGTGGTGTTGGCGGTGAAGGCGCCGGGGGTTTGTTCCCGGAGGCTGCGGTCGAGGACGAGCACGGCCTGGGGGTCGTGGCCGTAGTTTTTGAAGTGGCCGCTCGGGGCGGCCATCCCTTCCTTGTAGAAGTAGACGTGGTCGTCGGCGGGGTTGGCGACCAGCACGGCGCCGGAGCCGGGGGTGGCGACGATGCCGTCGGCGATGGTGGTGCGGACTTTTTTGCCGAAGGTGTGGTCGCCGCTCGGGAATTCGGCGACGGAGATCCGCCGGCCGGGGTTGCCGATGTCGGACAGGGGGACCATGAGCACGATCTCGCTCTCGCGGCGGCGGACGTAGGCGAGGGTCTCGGTGAAGGTGATCTCGAACGGGCCGCCTTCGAGCTCGCCGGTCTGGATGACGCGGTTGGAGACGACGTCGATGATGTGCATCAGGCCGCGCGCGGGGTTGAGGGTGAAGCCGTAGCGGCCGCCGGGGGCGAAGCGGATCCGTTCGAGGCCCGGCTCGGTCTTGAGGTGGGCGACCGCTTTCCGCTTCTTCGGGTCGATGGCGGTGACGGTGCCGTCTTCGGAGGCGACGTAGGCGAGTTGGCTGAGAGGCGACCAGGCGACGGCGACCGGTTTCGGGCCGGCCGGTCCCTGGGCGACGATTTTCAGCGTGGCGACGTCGATGATGGTCGCGGTGCCGTCGCCGCGGTTGGTGACGATGGCGGTGCGGTCGTCGGGGGTGATGATGATGTCGTGCGGGCCTTTGCCGGTGGGGAGGTTCGCCGCGATGGTCTGGTCGGCTGCTTTCATCACGGTGACGCCCTCGGCGTGCGCGATCCAGACGTAGTGTCCGTCGTTCTGTTTCACGATGCGGCGCGGCTCGCGGCCGGCTTCGACGTTCCGGAGGAGTTTCCAGCGGGTGGTGTCGACGACGGCGATGCGGTTGGCGGCCGGCATCGTCACGAGGAGGCGGTCGTCGTTGGAGACGAGGGTCCAGTCGAAGCCGGTCGATTCGAGCTCCACCATGCCGAGGAGCTTCGTGCCGCCGAAGCCGAAGAGGGGATCGACGACGGTGAGGGTGGCGTCGCCGTTGAGGGCGACGACGTAGTAGGAATTGAGGTTGAGGGTGGGGCGGGTGAGCATGTTGCCGCCGGCGAAGGCGGCCACGCGGGCGGTGCAGCGTTCGCGGTCGAGCGTTCGCTCGGTGGTGCTCGGGGCGAACCAGGCGGCCGGAGCGGTGCCGCCGAGGGGGGAGCCGGTGCTCTCGGTGGTGAGCTTGACCTGGACCCGGGCCGGCTCGCCTTCGCGCATCGTCCCGTCGATCCGGAAGTCGACGGCGATGCCGGAATCGACGACGCGGGAAGGGGCGTCAGGCGCGGCAACAGGTGCCTTGCCGGCGGCGAGCAGCGGAACAGTGGCCGCGAGTGCGGTGAGGACCAGGAGTCGGATCACGGGACATGAAGAAGACGATCCGAAAGTGTTGGATGTGAATTCACAACCCGACGCGGAAAGTCGTCTTTTTCTGGAAAGGCCCCAGCTCATGTCCGAGACCACCGCCGGCGCGACACTCGTAGCCGTTCTCGACGCTCACCCGCGCTCCGCCGAGAGTTTGCACGCGTCGACGCGGCAGGCGGGCTGGCTGGAGGTGAGGGTCGAGGCCGATCCTTCCTGGCTGCGCGCGCATTTCCAGGGGAAACTGCTCTACGCGGCCGGCGGCGGCGCGGACCGGCTCCTCGCCGCGGCGCGCGAGTACGACTTCGTCAACCTGACGCCGGAGGAGTGCGTGCCGCGGGTGCTCGAGGGGATCCCGGCGGCGCAGCGGGTGATCTCGGCCCCGTGCGACGCGGCGGAGGCCGCTCTGGCCATTCCGGCGACTCTCTATCGCTTCACCGTGCACGCGTACCGTTCCGGCGACGAGCTGGTGCCGCTGCGGCTGCTGCGGAAGCTCGGGCGCCGCGACGTGACCGCGTACGCGACCGGCCCGATCGGGACCTGGTCGCGGATCGTTGCGCCGTGGCTTGGGGCACCGTTCGTCTTCGAGAACGCCGGCGAGATCGAGCGGCTCTCGAGCAGCTTCGGCTTTCCGGAGCTGCCGCCGATCGAAGAGCTGTTTGGCATGGTCGGCAACCCGGTGCTGCACTCGTACTCGCCACGCATCCACAACACGGCGTTCCGCGCGCAGGGGCGGAAAGCGCTGTACGTGCCGTTTCACGTCGAGAATTTCGACGACTTCCGCCGGAACATCCTGGAGTCGCGGGAGATCGAGGCGCTCGGCCTGACGCTCAACGCGCTGTCGATCGTCTCGCCGTACAAGGCGGTGGCGCTCGACGCGGCGGCGGGGAAGAGCCCGATGGTGGCGCACGCCGGGTCGACGAACTTCTTCCGCCGCGACGACGACGGGGAGTGGATCGCACACACGACCGACGCCGACGGGGTGCTGCTGACGCTCCGCGAGCGCGGCGTGCAGTGCCGCAACAAGAGCGTGGCGGTGATCGGCTGCGGCGGCTCGGGGCGGGCGATGGCGGCGGCGCTGCACCAGGCCGGCGCGGACGTGACGCTGGTGAACCGCGGGCTGGAGCGCGGCAACTTCGCCCGCGATCTTCTCGGCCTGCCGTTCCTGCCGCTCCGCCATTTCTCCGGCGAGGCGTTCTCGATCGTGGTCAACGCCACGCCGGTCGGCCGCGACAGCGACGACATCGCGTTCCCGGTCGACTCGCTGAAACGCGACGCGGTGATCGTCGACCTGGTCTACCGCGACAGTCCGACGCAACTGATGTCGCGCACGCGCGGGCCGGGACGGATCACCGTCGACGGCTGGGACATGCTGGTGACGCAGGCGCTGCGGCAATTCCGATTGATGACCGGCTCCGACATGCCGGAGCGGCTGGCGCGGCAGGCTCTCGGTTTCGACGAGCCGGCGGCGGTGGCGGTGGATGTTTGAAGGCAGAAGGCAGAGGGCAGAAAGCAGAAGGATGAAAGCAGACAGGCAGAATGCCGAATGAACAGGAATGTGTGCAACTCGGCGTTCTTCCTTCTGCCTTCTGCCTTTTGCCCTGAAAGGGTGACGAATGGCTGAGCCGAGTTACTCGCGACGGGCGCGCGGCGGCGTGACGCTTCCGTATCCGCCGCCGCGCATCGAATCCGAGGTCATGGACGGCAACTGGTTCAAGACCAACGACAAGCCGCAGTGGATCGAGTCGCTCGCGATCGACACGGTCGACGGGGAGACGTTCGTCCGGATCCGCGGCGGTCTGGCGCCGTCGCCGTCCGACTGGGGCCGGGTGCGCTGCGAGTCGGTCTACGCGAACGCTCCCGATACGAACAGCGCCAGGGCGGGCGGCTTCATCACCCACTATGACTTCGACGACATGACGGTGGAAGTGCAGGCGAACTACAACATGGGCCTCCTGGTGGTGGCGACGTACGTCACCTTCAAGTCGCCGGATGCGTTCGCGGACCGCTTCACGCGCGAGTTCTTTTTCCGCGGATGAGACGAGGGAAACGCACATGACGGCAATCGACATCTCCGCGCTTTCCCTCGACCTGAGCGTCCTCCTCGGCGACTGGCGCAATACGAACGCCGAGGGCGCCATCGCGCGCATTGTCTGCCGCGATGTTGGCCGTGAGGGTGTGATCGACGTGCAGTGCCACGGCATCTATGGCAACGATGTGACGGACTGGGGAAGCGTCTCCGCGCGCGTCTACGCGTTTACGTTTGACTCGCGGGAGGCGGGAGCGTTCAACGCCGTTTTCCGCCTCCGCGGAACTGAGCTCGGTGGAACGGAGCCCGACGGCGAGGAGATCGTGCACATGCAGGCCAACGTCAAATCGGGCGTGCTGGTCGTGGCCATCTTCACCGAGGTGCGCGACCGGAGCGGCCGCACCAACTACTTCGACCGGGAGTTCTTCCACAGGATCTCCAAGTGACCATCGAGCTCGAGGCGCCGACGGAGCCGCGCACGTTCGCCGATCAGTACCTCGGCGACGCGCAACGCGCGCTCGTCCAGCGGATGGCGCGGATCGCGCGCGAAAAACTCGCCGCGCGGGCCGCGCACTACGACCGGACGGCGACGTTTCCGCTCGAGGACTTCGACGACATCTTCGCCGAGGGACTGCACGCGCCGACCGTGCCGCGCGAATACGGCGGCCTCGGTCTCGGCCCCTACCGCGGCGACGTCTTCACGCTCTGGATGATGACCAAGGAGGTCGCCAAGGCCGACCTCTCGCTGGCCCGCTGCTGGGAAGGGCATGCGAACTCGCTGGTGCTGCTCGACGGCATGGCGAACGACGGGCAGAAGGAACGCTGGTTCGAAGGGATCGTCCAGCGCGGTGAGAAGTGGGTGGCCTGGAGCGGGGAGCCGCAGTCGCGCGCTCCGGGCGAGCAGACGAAGTTTGGCACGCACATCGAGCGCGTCGACGGCGGCTTTGTCCTCGACGGGACGAAGGCGTTCTGTACGAGCGCCGGAGGCGCGCGCTGGGCGCTGCTGCTGGTCAACACCGCAGGTCCGGGAGGAGCACGGCATGCCACGGCCGATGCCGCGGATACGCTGCTGCTGCTCGCGTGCGATCTGGACGATCCCTCGATTCGCTTCGACGGCACGTGGTGGGACCCGATCGGGATGCGCTCGACGGTGAGCCACGTGGCGAAGTTCGACCGGACGTTCATCCCGGAAGAGAACCTGGTCGGCGCGCCCGGGCAGTATCTGCGGGAAGGCTGGCAGACCTGCTTCGTGCCGCATTACGCCTCGTCGTTCCTCGGCGCGGCGGAGGCGGCGTACGAATACGCGCTCGACTACATCCGCACGCAGAACAAGGCCGACGATCCGTACGTGCAGCATCACGTGGCGAAGATGGGGATGAACGTCGAGACGGCCCATCTCTGGCTGCTGCATGTGGCCGGGCTGTGGGAGAAAGGCGCCTACGCCGAGGCGCAGGTGGCGGGGAGCCGGGCGCGGCATCTGGTGGAGCATCTCGCGCTGGAGACCGTCGACCACTGCGTCCGCGCGTGCGGCGCGCGCTCGCTGAACCGCCCCAGTCCCATCGAGCGCGTGATGCGCGATCTCGCGATGTACGTCCGCCACGACAACGACGACCAGGTGCTGGCCACGATCGGGAGGTCGATCCTCGGGCGTTCGTTCGATTCTTCGTTTTTCAAGCCGTAAGGGGAGGCTATGTACTCCAAACGCATTTGGTGGTTCGCCGCCGGCTTCCTTTTCTTCTACACGCCGTACGCGGCGCTGTCGAAGGCGGTCACGGCCGGCGTCGTCCCCGGCGTGCCGAAGGGATTGCTGGGGCTGGAGATCCTGCCGGCCGCGATCTTCGGTACTGTCCTGACCGTGCCCCTGATCATCACGCTGGTCGGATGGTGGAGATTCGCGGGCCTCCCGTCGCGGGAGATCGCCCTCTCCGGCTTCGGCCTCGCCCTGATCATCGGCAGCACCACCGTCGCCTTCACGTTCCAGGGGATCTCCATCGTGCTGGCGCTGATCCTGATGCGCGGCGGGCTGTTGATCATGGCGCCGCTCATCGACGCCGCTTTCCGGCGAAGAGTGCGGTGGTTCTCGTGGGTCGCGCTGGCCATCTGCCTGGCCGCCCTCGTCGTCTCGCTGGCCGCGGCGAACGATTACTCGCTGCCGTTGCTGGCCGCGCTGAATCTCGCGGTCTACCTGACCGGCTACACCCTGCGCACGCCGCTGATGACGAAGCTGGCCAAGGTCCGCGACCTCGACATCACCCGGCGCTACTTCGTGCAGGAAGTGCTCGTCACCATCGTGCTGCTGCCGGCGATCCCGGCGCTGATGGCGATGTTCGGGTCGGGACCGACGGCGCTGGCGCTGCGCCACGGCTTCACCACGTTCTGGAGCATCCATCCGGCGGCGACCATCGTGCCGATCATGCTGATCGGCGTCTTCTACGCCAGCCACAACATCTTCGGCACGCTGATCTACCTCGACGGCCGGGAGAACACGTTCTGCGTGCCGCTGTTCTGCGCGGCGAGCTTCCTGGCCGGTTTCATCGCCGTCTCGCTCCTGTCCGTACTGACCGGTATCGCGGCGCCGCCCATGTCGCAGCTCATTTCGGCGGCGATGATTCTTTCGGCGCTGATCTTCCTCTCGCCGTTCCATCATCAGATGGAGCACGCCTGGGCCTACCTCCGCCACGGCGGGGTGGGACTCAGGGGGGCGACGCTGGTCGAGGCGCCCGGCTCTCCCGCTCCGCGGCTGATCCTGTTCGTCTGCAGCGGCAATACGTGCCGTTCTCCGATGGCGGCGGCGATCGCGCAGGCGGAGCTGGCGCTGCGCCTCGGCATGCCTGTCGATGATGCGATCTACGGACCGCGGCGCATTCATCTCCGCGCCGAGAGCGCCGGGCTGTCGCCGCGCCTCGGCGAGCCGATGACGGATGCTTCGCGCGCGGCGCTGCAGCAACTGGCCGTGGAACCGCGGCATCATCAGGCGCGCCTCGTGACCGCGCAGCAGATCGCTGCCGCCGACACGATCTACTGCATGACCGCGTCGCAGCGGGTCGATCTCCTTCGCGAACATCCCGAGGCGGCGGCGAAGACGCACTGTCTCGATCCGGCCGGCGACATCCCCGACCCGATCGGCAAGGAAGACGCGATCTACACGCAGACGGCGCGGCGGATCCAGGAGCTGGTGCGCATGCGGTTCGACGACCTCGGCATCACGGCGTGAGGAGCCGGAAGACGCCATGGTGATGCGATTTCACTGGAGCATGTCCTCGGCGGGCGAGAAGCACCGCGGGGCGAAGGCGCGCGCGGCCTACGGCATTCAGTCGCTCGACACGCTGGCCCGCTTCTGCAAACACGCCGAGGAGTGTGAGATCGACTCGCTGCTCACCGCGTTCGGCTTTCATCGGCCCGATCCGATCGTGCTCGCCTCCGCGCTCGGCATGGTGACCTCGCGCATCAGGTTCATGATCGCCATCCGCTCGGGAGTCATGTCCCCGACGCTCTTCGTGCAGCAGATCAACAGCATCGCCATCAATACCGGCGGCCGGGTCTGCATCAACGTCGTGGCGGGCCATACGCCCGAGGAGCAGGGGTACTACGGCGACTTCCTGGCGCACGACGAGCGCTACGCGCGTACCGGCGAGTTCCTGGAGGTCTGCGACGCCTACTGGCGCCGCGACGGGGAGGTGAACTTCGAGGGGCGGCACTACCGCATCGAGAAGGGGAAGCTGAACGTGCCGTTCGCCGCGCCCGACCGTTCGAGGCCGGAGATCTTCCTCGGCGGCAGCAGCGCGCTGGCGGAGGAGATGGCCATGCGCTACGCGGACTGCCTGTGGCGTCTGCCCGACACGCCGGAGAAGCTGCGCGCGCGGACGCTGGAGATCGTCGAGCAGGGGACCGAGGTCGGCCTGCTCGTGTCGCTGATCATCCGTCCGACGCATGCCGAAGCGGTCCGCGCGGCGGCGGCGATTCTCGAGGAGGTCGGCCACCAGCCGAAGCGGACGCACGAGGAGTTCGCGAAGCGCTCCGACTCGGTTGCGTTCACCTCCACGTACGCGCTTGCGGCGGGGAAGGACTGGCTGACGCCGTACCTCTGGGCCGGCGCGGTGCCGTACCTCGGTGCGCCGGCCATGGCCATCGTCGGCTCGCCCGACGAAGTGACCGAGGCGCTCTTCGAGTTCCGCGCCGCCGGCATCACCCAGTTCCTGTTCATGGGCTGGCCGGACATGGAAGAGATGACGAACTTTCATCGCGAGGTTCTCCCGAGGGTGCGGGCACGCGAACAGGAAGAGGCGGCGTAATGCACGATCCCGCATGGACTGACGCGCGCCGGAGCTCCGGGAGCTCGCGGCAGGAACAAGGAGCTCCGATGACCGCGACCTTCGAACGTGACGGCGTGTTCTTTCCGATTCCCCTGCTGGACGAGGGCGAGCTGGCGGCGGCGCGGGCGGAGGTCGATCGCATCGCCGCGTCCCAGGACGGCGCGTTCAAGCGATTCGACCGCTCGCATCTCTTCTTTCGATGGGCCTACGACCTGGCCCGGCATCCGCGCGTGGTCGACGCCGTGGCGGCGATTCTCGGCGACGACGTCGTGGTGTGGGGCTCGCTCATTCTCTCCAAGCCGCCGCACGACCCCGGTTTCGTGGCCTGGCATCAGGACGGCTTGTACGCCGGATTTCTCGGCGATGCGCCGGCGGTCTCGGCCTGGATCGCGCTGAGCGACAGCACCATCGAGAGCGGCTGCATGCGCGTGGTGCCGGGATCGCACAAACAGCGCCTCGAGCACGCGGTGAGGAACGCGCCGGAGAACATGCTCCGGCAGGGGCAGGAGATCGCGGCCGACGTGGACGAGAGCGACGCCGTCGACGTGCAGTTGCGGGCGGGGGAGATGTCGCTCCATCACGTCGACATCGTCCACGGCTCGAATCCCAATCGCGCCTCGTGGGCGCGCACGGGGTTCATCGTGCGCTATGCCACGCCGAAGATGCTGAACGCCGTTACGCCGGTGGTGGTCGCGCGCGGCACGCAGTCGCCGCATCTGGAGACGCTGACCGAACCGCCGCCGGACGAGTTCGATGTCTCGATGGCTGCCTGGCGGCGTGCCACCGAGCGGCGCGCCTGACACATCGACCGGCGGGCTCACACAGTCAGGGACATCGTGCCTGACGTGCCGCATGCGCCGAGCTCGAGCTCGTACTCCTCGAGGTACCGGCGCGTCATGACCCGGTAGTGAAACTCGTGCTGGGCGTAGGTGCGGCAGACGTCTGCAGAGATCCGGCCGACGTTCGCAATCGCGTCCGTGTACTCCTCGAGCGTGTGGCAGGTGAAGCCGACGTCCGGCCGAACGATTTCCGGGAGCGCACCGCCGCTCCCCGCGATGACCGGCGTTCCGGAGATGAGCGACTCCGCCACGACGAGACCGAATGCCTCGGCAGGGTGTCCCGGAAAGAGCAGCGCGCGTGCACGTGCGAGAAGAATTGCCTTCTCTTGTCCATGAATCGGACCGGCATAGGTGACATTGGCCGACTTGAACGGCGCGGAATCGACGTCGACGTTGATCTCTCCGGCGACGACGAGGTGGATCCGCGCCCTTTCCGCGGCCGCAATGGCCGTCACCAGGCCTTTCAGTTCCGCACGCCGGAGGTCGCTGACGATGAACAGGAAGTAGTCGGTCTTGGCTTCCGAGTAGATGAATTCGCCGGGATCGATTCCGTTCCAGACGTAGCGCGATGAGCCGAAGTCCGCCGCCTGCGTCTTCGATACGAAGACCACATGCTCGAGCGGCAGTGACGCCAACTCCGGCCGGTAAGGCTCGTGGACCGTGCGCAACCACGGCTTGCCTTGTGGCGGCGGCGCACCATCCAGCGGGTAGTCGTTGAAGTGGTACAGATCGGCGTCGCCGACAGTACGCTCGCTCGCGATGACGCCCTCAGGCAGCGATTCGGCGTAGCCCTGCAGGACGCTGTAGTAAACGGTATGGCCGGCCTCGGCCAGTCCGCGAGCCAGCAGATCGTGCACGCGGGACGAGGCGTTGCCTCGCAGGCGCGCCGGGTACAGGCTCATCGATGTCAGCAGGATACGCATGAGAGGGGTGCCGTCGTTGCCATGGCTCGCTACCGGATCCCGCGCCTCACCCCGTTTTCGACGGCCGTGCGCACGGCCGCCCGCTTGTTCTGCGGGCTGACATGGTCCCACGACAAAAGCTCGTAATACATCTTCGCCATCAAGGACGAATTGAGATGCCACAAGTCCTGCTTGGTCTTTCCTCTCAGAGGGTCCTGGTGATAGCCCCTCAGGCTGTCATCGTGATAGTGATACGCCATGGAAACTTCGTCAGACACTGCAATACGCAACTTCGTCTTGCAAAGGTAGAGCGCCGTCAGTTTTGTGACCAGCACATCTTCGACATTGACAAACCCCGGATGGTAGACCCCGTCGAATCGCTGATCGCCGGCCAGTTTCTCCTTGTTATACATTTTCATTCCTTTCAATGTGCCCGGCTTCCACATGATCGACGCGACCGGATAGGGAGCGATTCCCCGCGCGACATAGTCTCGCGCACGCAGAGTGAAATCAGGTTCGTGAATGACCCTTTGACCATCGCGGTAAACGGCGATTTTTCCGACAACTGCACCAATGCCGGCCGGCTCGAGAGATTTTGCGCGCGACGATACGTCGTACATGAGATCGTCGGAATGAAGCGGAGTGACTGCGCTGATGGACTCGTATTCAGGAATTCTCTCGTGTCCCTCGAGTACGGCGTCGATTCCAAAATTAAGAGCGTTGGACGCGGTTCTGAGGTCGGTCTCTTTTCGCTCTCTCCGCAGGTACCGTATCCTGTGGTCGTCGTATTTCCTCAATACGCAGTTGATGCCCTCGGGATCGGTCGATCCGTCATCGACGACAATGTGCAGATGAGCTGTTCCATTCGAGCCAAGCTTGTGGACGCTTGCAACGCATTTGTCGAAGAGCTCCAGCCGTGACGGAAAGTCCGGCGATACGTAGACCGGCGTAATGATCGCGATGAACTTCAACGAGATAGACCCTCCAAGGCTTGTGATGCAGCGGAATCAACTTCCGCGCCTGACCGCGTTTTCGACCACCGTCCGCACGGCCGCGGTATAGTCCGGCCACTCCCAGAACTCCGTCCGCGACATCGGCGAGAACCCGGGGTTGGCGTTGGCCTCGAGAAAGTAGAGGTCCCCGGCGTCGGTCATGCGGTAGTCGAAGCGGCCGTAGTCGCGGAGCCTGAGGGCCGGCCAGAGACGGCGGATGTCGCGATGGAGCGCGCGCGTGGCCACGGCGCCCAGCGTCAGCGGCTCGGCCCGGACGCGCCACTTCGCGCGGTACGGATTGTTGTGCTTCGCGTGGTACGTGACCATCGAGTACGGCGACTCCGAATCGGCGGCGCCGATGAAGCGCCGCGTCGGCGGCCCGATCTGCAGCCGCCGCCCTTCCACGACGAAGACGTTCACGTCCACGCCGGGGATGAACTGCTCGATGATGGCCGCGTCGCGGTAGCGGCGGTGGATGACGCCGATCCGCGGGGCGAGCTCGCGCTCGCTGCGCACGAACGAGGCCACGCCGACTCCCTCCGACGAGTCGCGGCCGGCCGGCTTCACCACGACCGGAAACGGAGGGAGCGCGCCGCCGCTGCGGCTGCCCAGCGGCACCAGGGCGAAGCCGGGCGCCGGCACCCCCACCGCGGCGGCCAAACCCTTGCTCGCCGCTTTGTCGCGGCACAGCAGCAGCGTGGCCGGCGAGCCGCCGGTGTACGGAAGGCGCAGTCCTTCCAGGATCGCCGCGACGTGCACGTCGGCGGCGTGACGGCCGTAGAGGTGCTCGGTGGCGTTGAACACGACGTCCGGCCGCATAGCGGTGAGCTCGGTGACGAGCTGCCGCGCGTTGCGGCAGGGGAGCACCGTCACGTCGTAGCCCTGCTCGCGCATGGCGCGGGCGATGTAGTACTCCATCGGTGCGTGGCGGAACGCGCGGCGGGTGACGAGCCCCGGGTCGCCCTCCACCTGACAGACGCTGTCGATGAGGAGGGCGACGCGGCGGGTGCGCGTCATGGCGCTAGTGTCGTGTCAACTTGACACGACACTAGACCTCCGGCACCACCGCGATGACGTCCATCATCACCAGGGCTCCGGCCGGGAGGGCGGCGGTGGCGAAGGCCAGCCGCGCCGGCAGCGGTGTGATGCCGAGACCGGGGAGCCAGCCGGCATAGATCACGTCGATGGCCTTGAAATCGCTGAGATTCTGCATCAGCAGGGTCACTTTCACGACGTCCTCGGGTGTGCAGCCGGCGGCGTTGAGGATCGCCCCGATGTTGTCCAGCATCTGGCGGGTCTGCTCCTCCACGCCCTCCGGCAGCTTGCCGGTATTGGGGTGGCGTCCCGTCTGCGCGGTCACGAACACCAGGTCGCCCACGCGCACCGCCTGCGAGTGCGTGCCGGTCGACGGCGGCGCGCCGTTCGTCTGGATCTTGATCTTCTGGGGCATCAGAGGCGCTCCGCCTTCAGCGGGATCTCGAACCGCACCTTGACCGGACCGCCCGCCAGCGCCGCGGCGTCGAGAAGCTGCGGCTGCGACGGAAAGATGATCTGCAGCACCACCACGTTCGACGTGTCGTCGAACTGCAGGTCGAAGTAATGGAACTCGGTGATGTTCGAGCAGTAGATCCAGAGGTCGTTGTGCCGGCGGATGAAGTTGCTGAAGTCCTCGCTCTCCATCGGCACGGTACGGATGTCGAGCGGCACCTCGGTGAGGAGCTTTTTGGTCAGGTCGAAGTGCTCGAACGCGTACTGCCAGCTCTGCTCGTACGGCCGCTTGGTCGACCCGCGCTCGCGGGGGAGACAGCCGGCCTGCTTGAGGCGGATGTTCTCGCGCACGAACTCCTCGAGCGGGTCGTCGACTTCGTAGTCGCCGTCGCTGAGGCGGCCAAGGAAATGCGCGACGTCGCGGCTGGTGGTGAAGACCCGCCGGATGATCTTGAAGTACGAGACCGCCGCGGGATTGATGTCGAAGAAGGTGATCTTCTTCGGCTTCCAGAGCGGAATCAGATTCAGCCCGTACAGGCCGCCGACGACGCTGATCATGTGGATGTTCTCGCGCCGCCACGGCTCCACGCTGTCGTAGTGGGCCTTGATCTCCGCGAACTCGGAGAACGACCCGTCCTGGGCCCCGTCGTCGGTGCCGTAGAACACGTGCTCCGGGTGGCCGTGGTACATCGTCCGGTTGAACGCCCGCGGCGCGAGTGGTTGAGCTTCAGTGGTCACCATCTTCCCTCCATCTCCCGAATGATCGGCAGCACGTCCCGGCCGAACAGGACCATCTCGTCGAGCTTCGGCCAGCCTGCGATGATGAATTGAGTGACGCCGATGTTGCCATATTCGAGGAACGCCTGCGCGAGCTCTTCGGGCGTGCCGACCAGGGTCATGGCCGAGGAGCCGTAGTACGGGACCAGCCCGGCCCAGAGCAGGTCGTTCAGCCAGCCGCGCGAGTCGGCGGCGGCGAGCGCGTCGTGCAGGGTGCGGGAGTCGCTGCGCATCAGGATGCCGCGCTCTTCCCGGGCGATGCTCTCGTCGGGCAGCAGCGCCAGCGCCGCCTGCAGCGCTTCCTCGCGCGTCGGGCGGCAGACGAGGCAGAGCCGGAGGCAGACTTCCTTGCCGGCCTCGCGCATGCGCGCCACCTGCGGACGCAGCGTCTCCGGCGTGTCGATCAGGCGCAGCCAGCACGTTCCCTGCGTCTCGGCGAGGCTGCGGGCCTGGTCGGAATGGCCGGCGATGTAGATCTCCGGCATCTTCCGCTGCGGCGCGACGTAGGGGGTTGAGATCCTGCCGCCTTCGAGCCGGTAGTAGCGGCCGTCGAACGCGACGGTGCTGCCGTTGCCGTTGTTGCTCCAGAAGGTGCGGCAGACCGCGAGGAACTCCTCGGCGCGCGCATAGCGGTCGTCGTGCTCGAGGAAATCGCCGTACCCGCGCTGCTCGGCGGTGGAGCTGCCGGCGACGATGTTCAGCGCGACGCGCCCCTGCGTCAAAGCGGAGACGGTGTTGATCTGCTGGACGAACGTCGCCGGTCCCATGAGGCCGGAGCGGTAGGCGACGATCGACGTCAGCTTCGTCGTGGCCATGCCGACCGCGGTGGCGACGACGATGGTGTCGGGCTCGTAGCGGCTGAAGGAGAGGAGCACGGATTCGATGCCGGCGTCCTCGGCGGCCCGTGCGAAGCGCGTCCACCCTTCCATGTCGGGCATGGCGGCGGGGGATTGATCTTTGGTCGTGAGGACGCGGTTCGTCTCCTGCGCGGTCTTCATGGCGACTTCGCCGCCCTTGGGCATCATCCAATGGAAGCGCAGGGTCATGGGAGGGTCTCCGCAGGAACCGGATGGGACGAATGGGATTCGGGTGTTCCGTTGGATACAGCCATATGCGTCGCTTCCGCCTCCCGGATCAGCGGCAGTACTTCGCGGCCGAAGGTGTCTACGGTCTCCAGCTCGGGCCAGCCGGAAAGGATGAATTCGTCGACGCCGATCCCGCCCCAGGCCAGGAAGGCATCGGCAAGATCGCGCGGCGTGCCGAGGAGCGTCGTCCAGACGGGCCCGTACTTCGGCACCAGGCCGGTCCAGAGCGTGCGGCTCAGCCACGCACCGTCACGAGAACGCTCGGCGTACATGCGCGAGTCGTCGGCCGTGCCGGCGATCCCGTCGCCGGCCTCGTCGGGCCGGAGAGACTCGGCCACAGCCACCGCCTCGTCGTACGTGGGGCGGCAGATCACGCACACTCGCAGGCAGACGGACAGGCCGGCTTCGCGCATCTGCTTCACCGACGCGGCGATCTTTTCCGGCACGTCGGCCGTTCGCAGCCAGCAGGTGCCCTGCGTCCTGGTGAGCTGCAGCGCCTGCTCGGAATGGCCGGAGATGTAGATCGCCGGCGCAGGGTGCCCATTGTCGCTGAACGGTGTGTGCACGCGGCCGCCCTCGACGCGATAGTGGCGGCCGTCGAAGTCGACGTCGCGCCCGTTGTGCCAGAAGGCGTGGCAGACGCTCAGGAACTCCTCGGCCCTTGCGTAGCGCTCGTCGTGCGACAGAAAGTCGCCGTACCCGCGCTGCTCCGCGCTCGAGCTGCCGGCCACGAGGTTCACCGCCACCCGTCCGCCGATGACGCCGGAGAGCGTGTTGACCTGCTGGACGAAGGTGGCGGGCTGCATCAGGCCGGACCGGTAGGCGAGGATGAACTTCAGCTTCGGCGTGGCGCATCCGAGCGCGCAGGCGACGATGAACGGATCGGGCTCATAGCGGTTGAAGCAGATCAGCGTCGAGTCGATGCCCGCCTCCTCGGCGTGGCGCGCCCAGTGCGACCATCCGGCCATGTCGGGCCGCCGCGCCGGCGAATCGTCGCCGACCGCCGCGACGCGATAGCGGCGCGCCTCGACGGGCGTCTGCGTCGCCACTTCGCCGGCCTTCGGCAGCATCCAGTGAAAGCGCAGCGCCATCAGCCGTTCCTCAACACCAGGCAGTGCTGCCACTCCGGCTTGACCGGCTCGTGGATCGTCGCGTCGGGAAACATCTCCTGCACCGTCTCGGTGGTGAAGTAGGAGCAGTACGTGCCCCATCCCTCGTCGCGGCACCGCTTCGGCGACAGGTCGTCCGGATCGACGTACAGCTCGCCGTCGATGGCGATGCACCAGCGCGACCGGCGGCCGCGCTCGACCATCTCCTCGATCTCCTCCGCGCTGTATTTCGGGAACCACGACAGGTTCTTCAGCGTGTCGGGACCCGCCGGCAGCGAGGGATCGGACAGCGACCGGTCGTAGCGCGGGTCGCAGAACGTGAAGGCGAGCACGCCGCCGGGAGCGAGCATGCGCCGGAGCGCCGTCACGAACTCGAGCAGCTCCGAGCGATGCACGTGCGTGAAGACGGAGAAGGCGAGGATGACGTCGAACCGGATTCCGCAGTCGGGAATCGGCAGGGTCAGGCTGCCGTCCGGATTGAACTCGGTGCTGTAGCGGTCGTAGTGGACGAAGTGGGCGCGCGGAAACTCGGCGCGTCCGCGCTCGAGCGCCGGCTCGTGCACGTCCATGCACCAGTAGTCGGACGGATCGATGCCGTGCGCGTTCCGGAGAAAGATGCCGGTGTTGCCGCCGAAGTCGAGAATCTTCCGGCCCTTCCACGGCGGGCGGCCGAGGACCTCGTTGAAATACGCGAACTGCGTCTCGCGCGTGGTGATGTGCTCGCGGGCGAGGGCTATGGTCATGCATTCACCGTCCAGGGGATTTCCTCCGGAGCGGCACCGTGCCGCTTTGCGAACTGCTGCAACGCCCACGGAGGCGTGTCGATGTCGCGGTAACCGCCGAGGAGCTGCCGGGTGACCGGATTCTGCTGCTTGAAGTACGACGCATCGAGCGTCTCGAGATAGATCTCCTGCTTCATCCAGCGATAGGCGTAGCCGAGCATCACCACTTTCGAGGTCCGGTTGCTCACGTTCGGGGCGGCTGTGTGGAAGAGCCGGTTGTCGAACAGAAACGCGTCGCCGGCATCGAGCTGCAGGTCGCAGACCTCGACGCCCTCGGGATCGACGACTCCCTTCTTCAGCACCAGCGGGGCGGTGCGCATGTGCGTGCCGCGGGCCAGCAGGGTCATCCCGGAATTCGACTCATGGAAATCGGTGAGCGCGTAACAGATCTTGATCCCGACGCGCGGCAGGAACTGATGGCCCAGATCCTTCGGCATGCGGATGTCGCGATGCCAGCCGCGGCGGAACGCCGGCGCGTCGGGCGACGGGCGCTTATAGATCAGGGCCGTCGAGTGCAGATGGATGTTCGGCCCGAGGAGCTGCATCACGTACGACACCCCGGTGGGGTGGCTGATGAGATCGAGGAGTGGCTTCTCGGTGGCCACGGCCGGCCGGAGGTCGAGGTGGTTGTACTCGGGGCGGTCGCGCAGCTCCGGCTTGTTCAGGAACGCCTGCGCCAGCATGTCGCCGGCGGCGGTGGCGCGCTGCACCGTGCCGGCGTCGAGCACCTTGCGCACGACCAGGAAGCCGTCCTCGTCGAACGATTTCCTCTGCTCCGCCGTCAGCCGTACGAACTCCATCTCTCACCTCTTCCTGAGGACGCAGCAATGCTGCATTTCGTCCTCGACCGGCTCCTGAATCGAAGCGTGCGGAAACAGCTTCTGCATATAGTGCGTACTGTAGAACGTGTGGTGCGACTGTTGGGTGCCGGGCGGGTAGTGGCCGATCTCCTCGGTTTCGACGAAGAGCTCCTCGCCGTTGACGAGGATGCACCACTCCGCATCGAGCGCCTGCCGGGTCATGCGCCGCCCTTGCAACGACGACAGATCGCCCCCCTCGCGGTTCAGCCGCCACTCGAAATTCGTTCCGGGGTAGTGATCCCACGGCCGGAACCCCGCGTCGATGTACGTGAACGCCAGCGCGCCGCCGCCGGCGAGCATGGCTTCGAGCTGCGGGATCATCTCCAGCATGTCCGACCGCCCGGTGTTCGTGAACACCGAGTACGCGAGGATGTAATCGAACTTCACCCCGAGGTCGGGGAGAGGGAGGCTGCGGACGCCGCGCGGGTTGAAGAAGAAACAGTAGCGGTCGTAGAAGGACCAGTGCGCGCTGGGGAAGCGCTCCCGCCCCTCGGCGATCGATTCCTCGCCGACGTCGAGGCACCAGTAGCGCCGTTGGTCGATCGTCGAGCTCGGGTCGCAAAGCATGTTGCCGATGTTGCCGCCGAAGTCGAGCACGTTCTTCGTCTCCCACCGCCAGTCGCCGAGCTGGTGCGCGAAGTACGCGAACTGTCCCGTCTTGCGGGAGATGAACGGGGCGGCGGTCATGCGGCGCGGCTCGGCGGGGCGACGGTATCGAGGTCGAGGAAGGGGAAGCAGCGCAGGCGCGACGAGGGATTGCAGTTGTAGATCCGGGGCATCCACGGCTCGCGGGCGAGGCGCTGGAGGCAGTCGAACGGGATGTCGTAAAGCTCGCTCGCGTTCCGCGACGGATCCCATTCGTCGAAGTGGCGGCCGTTGTCCTCGTAGAA
>Ga0190275_10000176_pt1 | contig 68293 bp, 56 predicted proteins | sample Popmic550T_FD_133745 | JGI IMG/M metagenome (GOLD analysis project Ga0190275, IMG submission 133745) | Populus adjacent soil microbial communities from riparian zone of Yellowstone River, Montana, USA - 550 T | ecosystem: Environmental > Terrestrial > Soil > Riparian zone > Trees stand | place...
ATCAACCGCACTTCCGGATCGCCGGGCCGGAAACTGGGGTCGCTGTCGTTGTGCAGCACGAAAATCACCGGCAGCGACGCCTCGCGAAACGCGCCGATGAGCGCCGTCACGTTCTCCTCGAACGCCGGATTGTTGCGCGACGCCCACCGCGCGGGGCTGATCTTGAACGAGTCCTGAATGTCGATCACCAGGAGTGCCGTGTCCATGTCCAATCTCCTTACACCGCGAATCCTACGGACATCAGCCCGCCGGATGCAGCCGAGGAGCGGTCAAATCGGGCCAGGACGAGCTCCTCGGAGTTCCTCGGAGGAAGCGAGGAACCGAGTAGGGAAACGCCGCGCTCGCGACTCTCCTACTCGACATGATCAACATCGATACCCTCGACAACGTCATCGCCCTGGTGGTTGTGATCCTGCTGCTCAGCCTCATCGTCCAGTCGATTCAGACGCTGGTCAAAAAGATCCTGAAGGTGAAATCGAAGCAGCTCGAAGACTCGCTGCTCGACCTGTTCGACGCTGCCCTGCGAACCGGCAAGACAGACCCCGGCAAGGTTCGGAAGATGACGGGCCTGATGCCGGGTATCTTCCGCCAGCGTGCGCACCATACTGCCAGCGAGGAATCGAAGGCCCTCCTCGCCGCGGTGAAGACGCAGATGAAGACCCTCGGCCGGGTCACGGCCCGGGGTGAGCTCATGCTCGACTCGCTCTCGAAGAGCGACCTGCTGAACATTCTCGACCGGGTCGCGCCGGCGGGCTTCGGCAAGGATTTCGTCGCTCGGATCGACAAGGTCATGAAGGCGCTGGCGGGAATCGAGGCGACGAGGCAACGGCTTGCCGCCGCAAACGTTCCCGCTCAGGTCAAGAATTCGATCGCCGCTCTCGAACAGCGGCTCGCGCCGATGCGGCAGCACTACGAGGCGGTCAAAGCCGGCGACCAGAACGCCAGCTCGCGCGTCATCATCTCCGATGTCGTCGCGCTCCGCGGCGTGGTCATCGACGAAGTGCTCGATCTCCTCGGGAAAGCGGACGCCCTCATCGTCGCCGAACAGGCCCACGCCCCGGCCGGCTCGGAGGCTGCGACAGCACTCGGCGAGACGCTGGCCGGCGTCCGGACCATCTCCACCAACGTACAGGCCCTGCGCACCGAAATCGAGGAGGCCTTCTCGGCAGTCAGCGTGAAGCTCGACGCGATCCGCCGCTGGTTCGACACGATCATGCAGGGATTCGAGGAGCGGTACCACCGCGGCATGCGCACCTGGTCGATCATCATCGGCGCCCTGGTGGTGATCGTCCTGAATGCGAACGTCTTCACCATCTACCGCAACATCGCCAAGAGCGACGTGCTCCGCGGCGACCTCACCGCGGCAGGCAAAAATATCGCCCAGCGCCAGGAGGCGATAGATGCGAAGGAGAAGGAGCTCGCCAAAGCCGACGCGGCGGCGGCTGTGAATATCAAACAGCAGCTCGCCGACCAGCAGAAGGAGATCGACGAGCTCGTTGAGCGCTATACCGGCTTCGGCTTCCACCCCCTGGCGTGGGCCGAGCTCAAAGCGTGGTGGTCGGGATTCACGACCGGGAAAGGCTGGTGGGGGCGGCGCGCGGACGACGCCCGCACACTCGCCGGATGGCTGGTGATGACCATGCTGCTCAGCCTCGGCGCTCCCTTCTGGCACGACACGCTCGAATCGCTCTTCGGCGTCAAGAATCTGCTACGCCGCAAGAACGAACAGCGCAACGTCGAGAACGACCCGGGCGCGGGCAATCCGAAACCCTGATGCGACTCAGATCGGCCCCCGGTGCATCTCAAAGTCCGCGAACTCGAAGCCGGGGCCGACCGTGCAGCCGACGAGCGTGTAGGCGCCGAGGGGACGGGCGGCCTGCCAGGCGCCGGCGGGGATGACGTGGACGCGGTTCTCCGCGTCGAGGCGAGCGACGGAGTCGCGGGTCAGGAGCTCGAGCGGGTCGCCTTCGTAGAAGTGCCATGCCTCGTCGGAGGCGACGCGGTGCCAGGCGCTGTAGGTCCCCTCGACGAGCAGGAAGTAGATGGTGGTGAGGGCGGCGCGGTCCGCCCGATCGCGCTGCCGCGTGACCCGCTCTTCCGACTTGAATACCTGCCGGTACCAGCCGCCTTCCGGGTGCGGCTTGAGGCCGAGGGTGTCGATCAGTTGTTGCGCTCGCTCGTTCATGAAACGGCGCGGATCGTATCAACGCGGCCCCTCCGCGCGATAATGTCCTCTTTGCAATCGGAGGAATCGCCATGTCCGTGCTCGAACAATCCACCCCCACCCGCCACCCCGACGTCCGCAACTACATCGGCGGGACGTTCGTCGACGCGCCCGAGCGGGAGTATCTCGACGTCACCAACCCGGCCAGCGGCGAGGTGATCTCGCGCGTGCCGCTCTCCGGCGCGTCGGAGCTCGACCGCGCGGTCGACGCGGCGCAGAAAGCGTTCCCCGCATGGTCGGCCACTCCGATCAAGGAGCGGGTGCAGGTCTTCTACCGCTACAAGGCGCTGCTGGAGAAGAACATCACCGAGCTGGGGGAGCTGGTCACCGAGGAGAACGGGAAGATCCGGGCCGAGGCGGAAGCCGAGGTCTCGAAGTCGGCCGAGCTGTGCGAGTTCGCCTGCTCGCTGCCGCAGATCATCCCCGGCGAAGTGCTGGAGGTCTCGCGCGGCGTGGAATGCCGCGTGGAGCGCTATCCGGTCGGCGTCGTCGCCTCGATCGCGCCGTTCAACTTCCCGAACATGGTCCCGAACTGGACGATCCCGAATGCGATCGCTCTCGGTAACTGCATGATCCTCAAGCCGTCCGAGCAGGTCCCGCTGAGCGCCGGCCGCATCGCCGAGCTGCTGCGCGAGGCCGGTCTTCCCGACGGCGTCATGAACGTCGTGCACGGCGGCCAGGCGACTGTCGAGGCGATCTGCGACCATCCGGGCATCGAGGCGATCAGCTTCGTCGGCTCGACGCACGTGGCGAAGATCGTCTACCGCCGCGGCTCCACGAACCTGAAGCGCGTCCTCGCCCTCGGCGGCGCGAAGAATCACCTGATCGTCATGCCCGACGCGCAGCCGGAGATGACTTCGAACAACGTCATCGCCTCCATGTCGGGCTGCGCCGGTCAGCGCTGCATGGCCGCCTCGGTGATGGTGGCGGTCGGAACGACGGACCACATCGTCGACCGGATGGCGAACACGGTCCGGGCGATGGTCCCGGGCGTTCACCTCGGCCCGGTGATCTCCAAAACGGCAAAGGAGCGCATCGAGCGCTACATCGCCGAGGCAGTGGAGGCAGGTGCGAAGGTGCTGGTCGACGGCCGTGGCTATACGGTCTCCGGGAAAGAGGGCGGCTACTACGTCGGCCCGACCCTCATCGACTACGTCACGCCGGACATGCGCATCGCCCAGGAAGAGATCTTCGGCCCGGTGATGGTGATCGTGCGCGCGAAGGACGTCGACGAGGCGCTGGATGTCCAGCAGCGCTCGAAGTACGGCAACGCTGCCTCGGTCTTCACCGAAAGCGGCGGCGTGGCCCGCTACGTCATGGAGAAGGCGAGCGCCGGCATGGTGGGCGTGAATGTCGGAGTGCCGGTGCCGCGCGAGCCCTTCGGCTTCGGCGGCTGGAACGAATCGAAATTCGGCACCGGCGACATCACCGGAAAAGGGTCGATCGAGTTCTGGACGAAGTCGAAGAAGATGACCACGAAGTGGAACAAAGAGGCGGGAGTCAACTGGATGAGCTAGAGGAGCGCCGACGTTCCGTCGGCCGGTCCGCCGGCCTTCGGCCGGCACGTGCGGTGAACGCGGAATGCCCGGTCTTGCGGCGCTGAGACTGCCGGCCGAAGGCCGGCGGACCGGCCGGTCGAAGACCGGCGCTCCGAAGGTGCGAACTAGCTAGGCCTTCCGCAATCGTTCCAGCAACTGCTCCGGTGTGGCCTCGAAGGTCTTGGCAATCGACGGCGCGTGAATGGCGTCGTGCAGCGTGCCGCCCATGTCGTCGAGGATGCCGTGCAACGGCTCCGCGACCTCGCTCCACTGCTCTTCCGTCGCGGAGATGAAGGCGTCCGTAGTCGAGCAGTTGGCGTCGGTGCGGCCGGTGTCGCTGGTGAGGAACTCGAGTAACCGCTGCAACGCGGCGCGTAGTGCTACGGCGTCGCCGTAGGCAGCGTACACGTCGCGCAGCAGCGGCTCGAGCTCGCGGGAGACGCGCCGGAAGCGGACGGTCGACTTCCAGAGCGCGTCGAACTCACTCATCTTTCTCTTTGAACACCGTGTCGATCGCCAAGCCGGCGGCGAGCAGCAACTGGGCGACGTCGGGGCGTCCGGCGCCGGCGTCGCTGAGGGCGATCACGTAGGTGTCGGCGGTGGTGAAGAGCTCCTTCGCCAGGCCGGCCCACTTCTTCGTCACCTTGCCGAGCTCCTGGCCGTTGCCGTCGAGGAACTGGAAGTTCCAACCCTTCCAGTCCCCCTTCACCGTACCGACCTGGTTGCCGGAGTTGTCGTACATCAGGAACGTCTTGGCGAGCGTGAACCGTTTCTCGTGGAAGTAGCCGAGCTGGCGTCCTCCCGCGCTCACGTGCACCTTCGGACGGAAGAGCGAGACGCCGCGATGGATGCTCAGGACCGGCTGGCCGCCTTCGCTCTCGTAGACGTTGACGACCGTCGGCAGCCAGCGGTTGTTGACGAGCAGCCGGAGGTACTTGATGACGTCGCCCGGCTCCTCCTTCGCGATCCCGATCGGCTGGCCGCTGTCGGGGTCGAGAAGGTCGTACACGCTCGCCAGCTTCATGAAGCCGACGCGCTCCTTCACCACATAGGTCTTCCGGTCGGTCAACGCCATCGATTCACCTCGTGACCCGCACAGGATACTGCGGGCGCTTCGGCACCTGCGGCGGATTTGCCTGCAGTTGCTGCATCACCACCTCCAGCGCCTTGTCGAGCTGCGGGTCGCGTCCCGCGGCCCAGTCGGCGGGGGTGATCTCGACCTCGATGTCCGGCGGCACGCCGACGTTCTCGATGCCGAATCCTTCCTCGGTCCAGTAGGCGAAGTTCGGCGAGGTGATCTCGCCGCCGTCCATCAGCGCCGGGTAGCCGAGGATGCCGACCAGGCCGCCCCAGGTGCGGCGCCCGATCAGCGGGCCGAGGCCGAGCTTCTTGAACGACCACGGCAGGTAGTCGCCGCCCGAGCCGGCGTTCTCGTCGATCAGCATCGCCTTCGGCCCCTGGATCGACGCCAGCGGGTTCTTCATATCCGCCCCGTAGCGCGTGGCCCAGAAGCTGAGCAGCGGACGGCGGAGGATGTCGATGTAGTAGTCCGAGGCCAGGCCGCCGCCGTTGTAGCGCTCGTCGATGATGATCGCCTCGCGGTTCGCCTGCGGGAAGAAGTAGCGCTTGAAGTACTCGTGGCCCTGGCCGCCGGTGTCCGGCACCCAGACATAGGCAACGCGCCCGCCGCTCTTCTCGGTGACGTAGCGGAGATTGCGCTCCACCCAGTCGCGGTTGCGCAGCGAGCTCTCGCTCTCGATCGGCACCACCTGCACGGTGCGCGAGTTTTTGCCGTCCGCCGCCGGCCCGACGGTGATCTCGGTGAAGCGGCCGGCGGTGCGCTCGAAGCGGGCGTAGAGGTTCTCGGGATACTTGAGGTCCTTGCCGTCAACGGCGAGGAGGTACTCCCCTTCCATCACGTCGACGCCCGGCTCGGTCAGCGGCGCGCGCAGCTCCGGGTTCCAGTTCAAGCCGCCGTAGACCTTCTTGAAGCGATAGCGCCCCTGGTCGACCGCGTAGTCGGCGCCGAGGAGCCCGCCCTTGACCACCTCGACGTCGGCCAGCGTGTCGCCGCCGCCAAGGTAGAAGTGGCCGACGGTCAGCTCGCTGCCGAACCACTGCATCAGGCGGTTGAGGTCATTGCGGACGGTGAGATGCTCGAGGAACGGCGCGTACTTTTCCTTCAGCGCCGGCAGGTTCGCGCCGTGATAGTTCGGGTCGTAGAACCAGTCGCGATGGAGGCGGTACGACTCGTCGAAGATCTGCTTCCACTCGGCACGCGGGTCGATGCGCACCTCGACCTTGTCGATGCCGAGACGGCGCTTGGCCGGGTCGAGCTTGTCGCCGGCGTCGGCGACCGACCACGCGTCCTTCATCCGCAGCAGCACGCGCTTCCCGTCACGCGACAGCTCGTAGCCGTGCACGCCGTCGAGCAGCGTGTCTTCCTTCCGCTTGGTGAGGTCGAACCGCGCCAGCGCTCCCGGATCCTCGGTGGAGAAGGCCTGGCCGCTGGTCCGCTTCAGGTAGTGCAACTGCCCGGTCGTAGCGATCTGCAGGTTCGTGTAATACGCCGACGGCAGAGGCAGCGCCTGGATGTGCTGGGCAAAGCGCGCGAAGTCGACCGTCACCGTGACCGGCTTCTTGCTTTCCTCTTTCTTCGGCTCCTCTTTCTTCGCCGGTTCCGTGGCAGCGGTTGCGGTTTCGGCCGGAGTACCGGCCTCTTCGTCGCTTTCCTTGGCTAGCGGAGAGGGCACGCCCTTCGGCAGGACGGCGAGGTAGATGGCGTTGGTCTGGCGCATGTCGATGGTCGACATCGAGAACCAGTCGGCGGTGGGGCCGGCATTGGTGGAGGCGACGAAGTAGAGGTACTTGCCGTTCGGGTCGAACAGCGGCTCGCGCGCGTCGGAGAGGCCGTCCGTCAGCGCGTACGACTTCTTCTCCGCGGCCGACCAGAGGTGCAGCGTGTTCATGTTGGTCGCGCCGGTGCGCGTGTACGCAAGCCACTTCGAGTCGGGCGACCAGGAGTGGTCGAGCACCGGCTCGGGGCGATACATCACGTGCGACGAGATCTTCGTGGACGTGCCGGAAGCGACGTCGAGGATGTACAGGGTGTGGGAGTTGTCGAAGTAGCTGATCGACTTCCCGTCCGGCGACCAGAGCGGCCGTTCGTAGTAGCCGGCGCCCGTGACCTTGATCTTGCGGAGGGTGCCGCGCCCTTCCTGCGGCGCGATGCGGAGCTCGTACTCTCCGGTCTCGTCGGTGAACCAGGCGATCCACTTGCCGTCGGGCGACCAGACCGGCGCGCGGTCGTTCGCGCCGGGCGACTGAGTGAGGTTGCGATCGTCGCCCTTCTCGGCCGGGACGGTGACGATCTCGCCGCGCAGCTCGAACGCCGCGCGCTGGCCGCTCGGCGAGAGGCTGGCGTTGCGGACGTACTTGGCGCCCTTGACGAAGCGCGGGCGCAGCTCGGCGAGATCGGTGGCGACACCGATCTTCAGCCGCGTCGCTTTCTTCGTGGCGGGGTCGAAGAGATGGACATAGCCGGCCTGCTCGAAGGCGATGCGGCCGGCGCCGGCGGTGGCGTTGAGGATCGGGTGGTCGGTGAAGCTGGTCTGCCGCGCGACCTGTTTCGACCCGCGGTCATACGAATAGAGGTTGAACTCCCCGTCGCGGTCGGAGCGGAAGTAGAGCGTGTTGCCGAGCCACATCGGGTCGGTGTCGTTCGACCGCCCCTCCGGCTGCGGCACCTGCTCCTGGGCGAGCGTCGCGAGGTCGACGACGAGGATGCGCGCCGTCGTGCCGCCGCGATAGCGCTTCCAGCCGAGGAAGGCCTCGCGGAGCGGAACGTAGGCGAGCAGCTTCCCGTCCGGCGAGATCGTCGCCTGGAACGCTGTCGGAATCGGGAGCTTCGTCACCGCCCCTCCTGCAACCGGCACGGTGAAGAGCTGCTGGAAGCGCGGGGTGTGGACCTCACGCGCCGACGCGAAGAGCACCGACCTGCCGTCGGCGGTGAAGCCGAGGACCGTGTCGTTCTGCGGATGCCACGTCAGCCGTTTCGGCTCGCCGCCCGACGCCGGGACGACGTAGACGTCGCCGTTTCCTTCATAGCGGCCGGTGAACGCGACCAGCGAACCGTCCGGCGAGAAGCGCGGCGACGACTCGATGCCGGCGTGCGAGGTGAGCCGCTGCACGCCGCTGCCGTCGTGGCGCGCGGTCCAGAGATCATTCGCATACGCGAAGGCGATGCGGTCCGGCGACACGGCCGGATCGCCGAGCATGCGGGTGTCATTGACGTCGACGGCGAGAAGCGGAAGAGCGATGAGGAGGAGCAGGGCGAGGACGGTTCTGATCACGGACGGAGTTTATTATGGAGAGCACAAGGCCGGATGTTGTCAGTTGCCGGTTGTCGGTCCGGGGGACTTTTCTCGCGAGAAATGGCCACCGGCTGACAACCGATCACCGACAGCATTTTCGCGCGGAGGCGTCCGAATGAGCGTTGAAGTTGCGTCTTCCGAAGACCTCAACCCCTACAACATCGCGCAGCAGCAGTTCGACGATGCCGCGCGGTACCTCCCCGATCTCCCCATCGGCCTGCGCGACTGGATGCGCGGCACCAGTCAATTGATGAAGGTCGAGTTCCCGGTCGAGCACGACGACGGGTCGGTCCGCACCTACGCCGGCTATCGCGCCGTCCACTCGCGTGTGCGCGGTCCGGGCAAGGGCGGCATCCGCTACCACCCTGACGTCAACGCCGACGAGGTGCGCGCGCTGGCGTCGTGGATGACCTGGAAGTGCGCCGTCGCCGACATCCCGTTCGGCGGCGCGAAGGGCGGCCTGATCTGCGACCCGAAGAAGCTCTCGAAGAACGAGCTGCGGAGGATCACCCGCCGCTTCATCGTCGAGCTGGGCGACCTGATCGGCCCGCACACCGACATCCCCGCACCCGACGTCAACACCTCGTCCGAGACGATGGCCTGGATCTACGACACCTACGCGATGATGCACCGCGGCCGGAACAATCTCCCGGTGGTCACCGGCAAGCCGATCGATCTCGGCGGCTCCCTCGGCCGCAACGAGGCCACGGCCCGCGGCTGCCTCTTCGTCGTCAACCGCGCCATCGAGCGCGGAGCGATCCCCGGCCTGCAGTCGCTCGAAGGAGCGCGCGTCGTGATCCAGGGCTACGGCAATGCAGGCTCCATCGCCGCCCAGCTCTTCACCGAGGCGGGAGCGATCGTGATCGCGGTCAGCGACTCCACCGGCGGCATCTTCTCCAACGACGGCATCGACCCCGACGCCGCCATCGACCACAAGCAACGGACCGGCTCCGTGACCGGCTTCCCCGGGACGAAAGACATCACCAACGAAGAGCTCCTCCACATCCCCTGCGACGTGCTGATCCCGGCCGCCTTCGAGAACCAGATCCGCGCCGACAACGTCGGCGGCGTACAGACGCGCGTGATCGCCGAAGCCGCCAACGGCCCCACCACCCCCGCCGCCGACCGCGTCCTCTTCGAGCGCGGCATCCCGGTGCTCCCCGACATCCTCACCAACTCCGGCGGCGTGACCGTCAGCTACTTCGAATGGGTCCAGAACATCGAAAACCAGCACTGGGCCGAGGAGGATGTGAACAAGAAACTCCGCCGCAAGATGGAAGCGGCGACGGACGCCGTGCTGGCAATGCAGCTCGAGATCCGCGACCGCCAGGACGCCGCGGTCGACATCCGCACCTCGGCATTCGCGCTGGCGATCCGGAGGGTGGCGAAGGTAGCGATGGAACGGGGGATCTGGCCGTAGGAGGGCTCAGGTCCCATAGGACTACCTGATCACCGGCGATACTTCGCTTCGATCTTCGCCAGCCTTGCGTCCATATCCGCGCGCGACAGCCACAGTCCGCTCACCATCACCCCTTCGATCTTCGAAACATTGGCGATGTCGGTGAGGGGGTTGGCGTTGAGGAGCACGAGATCGGCGCGTTTGCCGGGCTCGATGGTGCCGAACGAGTCCTGCTTGGCGAAATACTCGCCGACGTTCACAGTGCCGCTCTTCAGGATCTCGAAGTTCGACATCCCGGCATCCTTCATCCGGAGCAACTCGCGGTGCAGCGAGAAACCGGGGACGCTGAACTGCTGCGGGGCGTCGGTGCCCATCAGGATCTTCACGCCGCCCTCATGCAGCGCGCGGAGGATGCGGGTGCGGTTCTCGATGATGTTCTTGGTCGCCTTCTTGTCGATCTTCGCGTCGCGGTCGTTGTACAGCTTCGACCAGGTGTTCACCGCGCCGGCCGGCACGTACTTCAGCTCCGGGTACGCCTGCAGGGTCGCCAGCGGGACGGCGTTGAAGAGCACTTCCCACAGCGCGGAAGTCGGGACGATCCAGACGCCCGCCTTTTTGGAGCGCTTGACGATGTCGGCCAGCTTCTTCGGATCGACCGGACCCTTGTCACCGTCGAGATACTCGACGTAGCCGTCGATGTGGTCGAAGGTCTCGTGACCCATCTCGATGGCGTGGAGCAGGCCGACCTCTTCCGGCACGTGTCCGGCGAAGCGGATCCCCTCCGCCTTTGCCGTTTTCGCCATGGCGTCGTACTCGGCCAGGGTCAGGCCCGGGTGCACCTTCAGCAGGTCCCACCCTTCCTTCTTCTGCAGCTTTACCTTCGCGACCGCTTCCTCGGGGGAGTTGATCGACTGCCCGTTGAACGACGGCCCGGCCACGTAGAGGTTCGGCGAGACCAGCTCGCCCTTCTTCTGGTACTCGCGCAGATTGATCTGCCCGTCATGCCCGAGCATCCCGCGGACGGTGGTGATGCCGCTCGCCAGGTAGAGGTAGAGCACGTCGTCGACCATCCCGGGAGGCGAGCTCGGCGCCGGGATGTGGCCGTGCATCTCCGCGAGCCCCGGCATCAGGAACTTCCCGGCCCCATCGACGACCTTCGTCCCCTCCGCCAGCTTCACCATCGCCCCCGCGCCGAGGATGGAGGAGATCTTCCCATCCGTCACGATGACCGTCCCCTCCACGACTTTGTTCGAGGTCATGGAGATCACATTCACGTTCCTGAAGACCACCGTCTCTGCGAACGAGGAGAAAGCAAGGAGGAGAGAGAAGACCAGGATGAGTGCACGCATATAGCGAGCATAAAAGCACGGGGCGTGGGATTTATGCCGTACCGACCGGCAACGAATCGGAGAACACGAGACTTACGGGCCAGACTTTCAGTCTGGCCGCCCGGACTGAGAGTCAGGGCCACATGTGGTGGCATGACTCTCTGCTGCCGAAGGCAGCAAAAGATCTGTAGGCCCGGCCTTTTAGGCCGGGTAATGCGTGGGTGGATCTTCGAGTCCGCGTAGCGGGCGACAGACAACGAGACTTGCCTGTGTCTTTCTGTCGCCCGCTACGCGGGCTCACCTGACCTGTGATCGTTGAACCCGGCCTGAAGGCCGGGCCTACAGATCTTTCGCCGCCTTCGGCGGCTTCATGATTCCATGATAAGCGGCGGGTAACCCTCATTCCCCTCGAAACAGCGGCTTCCTTGCGAACGGCAGCAACGCGATCTTCAAGTTCAGCCCGAGGACGCGAAACTGGTCGGCTGCGTCCGGGGTGATGGGGACCCGGGAGAACATGATCACGGCGAAGAGGTCGCCGGAGGCGAGGAGGCCGCCGAAGCCGAGGACGGATTGGATCTTGTACGGGAGGACGAAGTCTTCCTGGGCGACGATGTGCGGGCTGCCGGCGGCGCGGGGGACGTAGAAGACGTTGTAGGGCGCCTCGGTCGCGTCGAGGAGGAGCGGCCCGCGCGAGGGGCGGACGACGGCGGCAATGGGGATGCCCATCTGGGTGATGAGCTGGGAGATCATCGGCGCCTGCTGCACCATCTCCACGCTCGTCAGCGGGATAGCGCGATGGCCGCGGGAGGTGTGCGGCGAGCTCCATGCCGGTTCGTCGCCGCGGGTGGCGATCAGGGTCAGGCAGCGCAGGTCGGGGATCGACGCGGCCGTAGGAAGGCCGGCCCGGACCGCGTCCTGAAGGTCCGGCGGCAGGTCCTGGTAGAGGTGGGTCTTGAAGAGCCGGACGAGCGCGCAGGCCGGCGCGCCGTCATCGTCGACGAGCTCCTCCCGGAAAAAGTCGACGGCGCGCTCGGCGGCCTCCTGCAGCGTGGCCGGGTCGTCCGGGTAGAAATCCCGGATGCGGCTCCGGCAGTCCATCATTTCCTTGAAGCCGAAGCGGCTCAGCAGATAGGCCATTCGTCCCATCCTACGCGACACCCCCGGGTGTACGATATTCGACACCCTTTGGAGAGAGGGCCGGTGACCATCGATAGTCACGGATTGCACCCGCCGGACCGTCTCCGGCGAGACAGCGGACGCATTGCGGCCCTGGTGGCGGCAGCGTCGCTGTTTGCGGTCACGCTGGTCACGCGGGTTGCCATCCAGGATCCGCAGGAGCCGGTGCTGGTGTTGCTGGTGGCGCCGGTCGCCATCATCGCGGCACGGTATGGGATGGCGGCCGGCCTGCGCGCGGCCGGTTTCGCGCTGCTGACGGTCGTGCTGTGGGCGCAGTGGAACGGCGTCCCGTTCACGGCACTCGACTATGTGGCGCGGGCGTTCGCCTACCTCACCGTCGGCGGCCTTGTGGGATTCTTCGCCGGCGAGCGGTCGCGGCTCCTGGAGCGCAACCGGCGGCAGCTCGAGCTGGCCCACGACATGATCTGCACGGCGAACATGGAGGGGCGGTTCACCTCCGTCAATCCGGCGTTCACGAAGGTACTGGGGTACCAACCGGAGGAGCTGCTGTCGAAGCCGTTCGTCGATTTCGTGCATCCGGACGACCGGGCGAACACGTCCGCCGAGGCGGCACGGCTGGCCTCGGGGGAAGAGGGGACGATCGGGTTTCGGAACCGCTACATCGCCCGGGACGGCACCTACCGGTGGCTGGAGTGGTCGACCAGCGCGTATCCGAGCCACGGCATCATCTACGCGAGTGCACGCGACGTCACCGACCGGATGGTCCTGGAATCAGAGCTGGCCCGCGCCGCCGACGTCGACGCGCTCACGGGCCTCTACAACCGCCGCCGCTTCGACCAGGCCCTCAGCCGCGCGGTCTCGAATGTCGAGCGCCACCATCAGAGCTCCGCGCTGCTGATCATCGACGTCGACGAGTTCAAGACCATCAACGACCGCCAGGGTCATGCGGCCGGCGACCACTCCTTACGCACGGTGGCCAATTTCCTGGAGCGCCAGTTGCGCGCACTCGACTTCGCCGCCCGCGTGGGCGGGGATGAGTTCGCGGTGCTGCTCTCCAATGCAGACGTCCACGACGCCCGCACGGTAGGGGAGAAGATCGTCCACGGCCTGGGCGGCGGCGATCCGTCCATCCGGGTCAGCGTCGGCATCGCCTGCTTCACGCCCACCCATCCGCCGTCGGACGCGGAAGCGGTCTATCGCGCCGCGGACGAGGCGATGTACGCGGCGAAGCGCAAGGGCGGCGGTTGCGTGGAAGTCGCGCGGGTGTGAACCGGCGGTCCGCGCCCGGTGGAACGAGGAATTCGTCTCTCTCCACCCCCCGTTATCCCGTCGCCGCCTCGGCCGTAACGTTTTCTGGTTCGGACCGTCCAAGTCGAAGCGAAGGAAACACTTGATGCCCGAATTCATCCTCAGAGTCGGTACCCCGGAAGGTGAGGTGGTGGAACGCCACGTCACCGCGGCGTCCGTCCGCGCCGCGCGGGAGGAGATGTCCCGCCAGGGGCTGCACATCTTTGAGATCAAGCGCGGGAGCCTCACGTTCCGCGACTTTGTCCCCCGTTTCGGCAAGGCGGTCTCGACCGAGCACTTCCTCCACTTCAACCAGGAGTTATTGGCTCTGGTCCGGGCCGGACTCCCCATCGTCCAGTCGTTCGACATCATGCTCGAGCGGCAGAAGCACGTCCGCTTCCGGGAGATCCTCGTCGAGATCCGCGAGAAGCTGACCTCCGGGATCGCCCTCTCGGACGCGTTCGCCTCCTACGGCGGCCTCTTCCCCCCCATCTATTCGACCTCCATCCGCGCCGGCGAGCGCTCGGGCGACCTGGAAGGGGTGCTCAAGCGCTTCCTCCGCTACCAGAAGCTGATCGTGGCCCTGCGCAAGCGGGTCATCGGGGCGCTGATCTACCCCGCCATCCTGATGGGACTCTCGGGCGCGATGATCTTCATCATGCTCACCAACGTCATCCCGAAGTTCGCCGAGTTCTTCAGCGGCTTCGGGGCGGAGCTGCCGTGGTTCACCGTGGCCCTGATCAACTTCGCCAACCTGCTGCGGTCGAACACGGGGATCGTCCTGGTGGTCGCCGTGGTCGGCGGGATCATCTTCAACCGCTGGATCAACTCCACCGGCCGCCTGTTGTGGGACCGCTTCAAGCTGCACGTCCCGCTGGTGGGGGGCATCCTGCACCGCTTCGCGATCATGCAGTTTACCCAGTCGCTGGGGACGCTGCTGGCAGGCGGCACCCCGATGGTGCCGGCCATCGAGATCGCCTCCCAGTCGATCACCAACCAGCTCGTGGCCACCAAGATCAGCGGGATCGTCCAGAACGTCCGGGAGGGAGAGCCACTGTGGCGCTCGCTCGACACGACCGGCGTGGTCAGCGATCTGGCCATCGAGATGATCAAGGTGGGTGAATCGACCGGCGCGCTCACGGAAATGCTCGCCAACGTGAGCGAGTTTTACGACGAGGAAATCGAATCACGACTGACCAGGCTCGTCGCCGCGATCGAGCCCCTGATCCTCGTGCTCATGGGGACGTTCATCGGCATCCTCCTGTACGCCTTCTATCTCCCGCTCTTCCGCCTCAGCGCCGTGGGAGCGAATCAGTAGTTTCCCTGGTTGGAACGAACTTATGGTCGCAGACCCGAACCGCACTCTCTACAAGAACGGTGATCCCGCCGGCGAAGCCTCGCGCGCCCGCAGGCTGGCCGAGCAATATGGCTTCCCGTTCGTCGACCTGGAGCATTTCCAGATCGACCACCAGCTCTTCCGCGACATCCCGCTGGAGCTGATGATCCGCTACCAGTTCCTCCCCGAGCACCGGGAGGACGGGCGGATCGCGATCGTCGTGGGGGACCCGACGGACGTGCTCAAGCTCGACGAGCTGGAGCTGCTCCTCGGCGCGCCGCTGCGGGTGAAGGTGGCCTCCCCGGCCGCCATCCGCGACAAGCTGCAGAAGTCGGAGTCGACCCAGCGCGTGCTCGACGAGGCCACCGAGGGCTTCCGCATGCAGCTCGTGGCGGAGAACGAGGACGGCGAAGAGACGCTGACCATCGACTCCATCACCGCCCAGGAGTCGTCGCCGATCATCAAGCTGGTCGACTCGATCGTCTTCAACGCCATCCAGCGCCGCGCCTCGGACATTCACATCGAGACCCGCGACAACGAGGTGGTGGTCAAATACCGCATCGACGGCGTGCTCTACGAGGCCCTCGAGCCGATCGACAAGCGCCATCACACCACGATCATCTCCCGTATCAAGATCATGTCGGAGCTCGACATCGCCGAGAAGCGCGTCCCCCAGGACGGCCGTTTCAAGCTCCGCATCACCGGCCGGACCATCGACTTCCGCGTCTCCATCGTCCCGACGGCCCACGGCGAGGACTCGGTCATCCGTATCCTCGACAAGGAGTCGATGTCGAAGGAGTTCAAGAACCTCCGCCTCGACATCCTTGGCTTCGACGACGGGATGCTGGCGCGCTTCCGCAAGTTCATCAAAGAGCCGTACGGGATGGTGCTGGTCACCGGCCCCACCGGCTCGGGCAAGACCACCACGCTCTACGCGGCGCTCTCGGAGATCCAGTCGTCGGAAGACAAGATCATCACCATCGAGGACCCGGTCGAGTACCAGCTCCGCGGCATCACCCAGATCCCGGTCAACGAGAAGAAGGGCCTGACGTTCGCGCGCGGCCTCCGCTCGATCCTCCGCCACGACCCCGACAAGATCATGGTCGGTGAGATCCGCGACGAGGAGACGGCCCAGATCGCCGTCCAGTCGGCGCTCACGGGCCACCTCGTCTTCACCACCGTCCACGCGAACAACGTCGTCGACGTTCTGGGCCGCTTCCTGAACATGAAGGTCGACCTCTACAACTTCGTCTCGGCGCTGAACTGCGTCCTGGCCCAGCGCCTGGTGCGCAAGATCTGCGACTACTGCAAGCGCGAAACGACGTACAGCGAGTCGCTCCTGGTCGATTCCGGCCTCGATCCGGCCGATTTCCGCGGCAAGACGTTCTATGAAGGAGCGGGCTGCCTGGAGTGCAACGGCACCGGCTTCCACGGCCGCGCGGCAATCTCGGAACTTCTCGACCTCTCGGACCGTATTCGAACCATGATCCTGGATCGCCGTCCCGCCTCGGAGATCAAGAAAGCGGCACACGAAGAGGGGATGACTTTCCTGCGGGAGAGCGCGCTTTTGAAGGTCGTCGCCGGACAGACGACGCTGCGCGAGATCAACAAGGTCACCTTCGTGGAGTAATGGATATGAAGGCAAAAGGCAGAAGGCAGAAGGCAGAAGTGGAGACGGCGAGCACCGCCGGCTTCGCTCTTCCTTTTGCCTTTTGCCTTCTGCCTTCTGCCTTCTAAATTATGTCTAGATCTTTCCCACCCGACGTCGTCGTCATCGACACCGATGCTCTGCTGCATGCACGGTTCGGTCGCGGCAAGAAGAATCCGCGGCTGGTGCAGTCGAAGGCGTATCGCCTTCCGGCGGACACGTTCTCGCCTTCGCTGGTGACGCCGCATCTGGTCAACGAGAGCGGGCTGGCGGAGTCGCTTCGCAGGATGCGCGGCGAGACCGGGAAGTGGGACAAGGTGTCGATCCTGCTGCCCGACTCCTGGTTTCGCATCAACATCGTCGAGCTGCCGACCGTCCCGGAAAAACCGGCCGAGGCGATGGAAGTGGTGCGCTGGAGCCTCAAGCGCACCCTGCCGATCCCGCCGGAGCAGCTTCGCGTCAACTACACCATCCTCTCCCGCGACGCGGGGGGAGCGAAGGTGCTGGTGCTCAGCGCGCTCGAGGCGACGCTGGCGGCGATCGAAAAGGTCTTCACCGCGGCCGGCCTGGACGTGGTCCTGATCGAGCCGCTCGGCCTCAACATCTGGAACGCCATCACCGTACGTGAGACGGAGGCAACGGGCGACCGCCTGTTCCTGTACCTGCGCGACACCGACTTCACGACCGCCGTCTTCCGCGGACCGCAGCCGCTCTTCATCCGCTCGCGCAACCTCAGCGCGGACCGGACGGTCGAGCAGGAGATCCGCCTGTCGGCGAACTACCTGCGCGACACGCTGTCGGTCGACACGTTCGCCCAATGCTACGTAGCCGGAGGGCGTGAGAACGCCGTCCACGAGACCCTTGCCTCAGAGTTCAACACGCAGGTGCGGCCGGTTGCGCTGCGCGACTTCGTCGAAGACGCGCCGGCCGACCTTCAGGGCGACATCGAGCGCTTCGGCGCCGAGCTCACGGCCTGCACGGGAGTATTCACCGGGTGAAGCCGATCCATCTCAACCTTGCCTCCCGTCCCTATCGGGACTACCGCCCGGTGTACGCCGCCGTGGTGGCGCTGTCGGTGCTCACGGCGCTGCTGATGCTCGAGAACATCGACACCTACTACCGCTACACCCACGAGACCCGCAACACCCGCGCGAAGATCGAGAAGATCGAGGCGGAGACGCAGCAGGAGCGGCAGCGCGAGGAGATGTCCCAGCAGCGGATCAAGGGCCTCGACCTGGGCCGCCTTTCGGCGCAGACGAAGTACGTCAACGCGCAGCTCTCCCAGCGAGCCTTCTCCTGGAGCACCCTGCTCGACGAGCTGGAGTCGGTGCTGTCCGACGACGTGCGCATCCTCTCCATCTCCCCCGGCTTCACCGACACGCGCGACGTGACGCTCTCGCTGACGTTCCAGACCAAGTCGGCCGACGGGATGCTCACCACCATCAACCAGATGAACGGCGATCCGCAGTTCAAGGACCCGTTCCCCAGCAACGAGTCGCAGATCGAGGGGGGCTACCAGTTCAGCCTGAACGTGCTGTACACCCCGCCCACGCTGCCGGGCGGCGACGACGGCGTGGTCCGCGCGGCCAACAAATCCGAGGTGGCCCGATGATCTGGCGTGAGAAGCGGACCCTCCTCGCGATCCTCGGCCTGCTGCTGGCGGCGAACGCCGGGTTCTTCCTGACCTACCGCGTGCAGTACCAGAGCCGCCTCGACGCGCTCGACGCCCGCCTGGCGCAGGCGGAAGGGACGCTCGAGGCGACGCGGCAGTCGCGGCTGAAGGCCGAGCAGACGCTGCAGAGCTATAAGAAGGTGGAGAACGACGTCCTGCTGGTGTTCGACGAGCATTGGTCGACCCGAGCCCGGCGCCTTACCGCACTGATCGCCGAGGTCAAGCGGCTGGCCGTGGCCAGCAGCCTCGTGCCGACCTCCTACGGCTTCAGCCGCGGCGATACGCAGGAGATCTCGACCGTGACCAGCGGCAAGCGCCGCAACGAGACCCTCGGCGCGAGCGAGATGCGCATCAGCTTCTCGGTGCGCGGCACGTACGCGCAGACCCGGCGCCTGATCAACCTGCTGGAGCTGTCGCGCCAGTTCGTGATCATCGAGGCCATCAGCCTCTCGGCCGCCGACGCCGAAACCTTGTCGTTGACCCTGCAACTGAAGACACTCTTCCGCGACGAGCAACCCGACGCCGCGGCGAACCGGCTGTGATGAACTGGATGAACTGGAAAACCTGGACTGCCGTGGCAGTCGTCCTGATTGCGGTCTTCGCGATCTACTCGTACGCCGCCAACGACGGCGGCGATGCCGGCGCGGCCACGCCCGCCGCGGCTTCGCCTACCGATTCCGTGAAGCGCTCGACCGGCCGGATGGCGGCGCCCCCGGGCGTCGAGCCGGTGCAGATCGAGCTGCTGGAGGCGGAGAGCGGAAGCTTCCGCAGCGACCGCAACCTCTTCGCCTACAAAGAGCCGCCTCCGCCGCCGCCTCCGCCCCCGGTCGCACCTCCCCCGCCTCCTCCCGACCAGGACAAGGACGGCGTCCCCGACTTCCGCGACAACTGCGTCAGCGTCGCCAATCCGGATCAGAGCGACGTCGACCGCGACGGCATCGGGAGCGCCTGCGAGCAGGACGGGTCGGAAGTCCCGCCGCCGCCGCCGCCCCCGCAGCCGCCGCAATTCAACTATAAGTTCATCGGCATGTTCGGCCGCCCGCAGAGCCCGATCGCGACATTCGCTCGCGATGGGGAGATCGTCAATGCGAAGGTGGGCGACGTGATCGAAGGCAAATTCGTGCTGCGCCGGATCGGCATCGAGTCGGCGGAGATCGGCTTCGTCGGTTTCCCGCCGGACGTGACGCGACGCATCCCGCTCGGGTCCCAGTAACGTTTCGGCTGGCCGCGCGTCACAACGTCAGGCAACCCAGGATTGAGATCAATGAATCGACTGAAAGCAATCACCGCGACTCTGCTGATCACCTTCACGCTCGCGTCGTGCGCGAGCTATACCGCCTACCAGAAGGCACGAAACGCGGAAGAGGCAAAGCAGTGGGACGTAGCCGTCGCGGAGTACGAAAAGGCGCTGGAGATCGACACGGACAACACCCAGTTCCGGGTGTCGCTCGACCGCGCCCGCCGTGAGGCTTCACGGGCTCACTTCGAAAAAGGGAAGTCGTACTTCACCGCGGCGGCCGGCGCCAAGGGCAGCGACTACTTCCGCCTTCTCCAACTCGCCGCCCAGGAGTTCCAGCTCACGGTGAAGCTCGACTCCACCAACCAGTACGCCGCGGTGGAGCTGGTGAAGGCCGTCGAGGCGATGAACACCTACCAGCGCGCCGCGGCCGAGCAGGTGTCGATCGACGACATCAAGAAGCGCGCGCAGGCGAACATGTCCAAGGCCCAGCCGCCGCAGCTCAACCCCGCCTCGAACGAGCCGATCTCGCTCACGTTCTCGCGGGACACGCCGGTCAAGGACATCTACCGGGCCCTCGGCAACGCCTTCGGCATCAACGTCCTGTTCGACCAGGCCGTCAAGGACGACCGCATCACCATCGAGCTCCGCGACGTGACCGCCCAAGCCGCGCTCGAGCGGGTCATGCAGGCCGCCAACCACTTCTATAAGGTCCTCGACGAGAAGACCATCATCGTCATCCCGGACAACCCCCAGGCCCGCCGCGACTACGAAGACCTGGTCATCCGCACGTTCTATCTCTCGAACGGCGACGCCGAGCAGGTCACCAACGTCGTCCGGACCATGATCGAGGCCCGCAACGTCTTCCCGCTGAAGGCGCTCAACGCCATCACCATCCGCGACACGGCCGACAAGGTCCGCATCGCCGAGAAGATCATCGAGGCTAACGACAAGGCCCGCGCCGAGGTGGTCGTGCAGGTGGAGCTGGTGCAGCTCGACCTCAACCGCATCCGCGACTTCGGCCTGGCCATCTCCAGCTTCCCGACCACCGAGGGGGCCAGCGCCTCCGGAACCGCCACCCCGTTCGACAACGGCAAGCAGTTCACCGGCGGCACGATCAACGACATCGCCCGCGTGGTCGGCAGTCTCAACGACCTGCGCCGCAACGTGACCTTCGCCATCCCCACCGCCACCTACTCGCTCCTCAAGACCCAGGGCAACAGCGAGCTGCTGGCCAATCCGGAGCTCCGCATCTCCGAGGGAGAGAAGGCCACGCTGCACATCGGCCAGCGCATCCCCGTCCCGGTGACCACGATCTCGGGCTACAACCCCAGCACGACCACCGGCACCGGCGGGAACCAGAACCTGACCGTCCCGTACACCTCGTTCCAGTACCAGGACGTCGGCATCAAGGTGGCGATGGAACCGCGCGTTCACCACAACCATGAAGTGACGCTCAAGCTCACCGTGGAAGTCTCCAACCAGGGCACGCCGGTGAAGTTCGCCGGGCAGGAGCAGCCGACGTTCGCCACCCGTACGATCGAGTCGACCATCCGGCTCAAGGACGGCGAGACGAACTTCCTGGCCGGCCTGATCCAGTCGAACAAGATCCGCAGCGCCACCAAGACGCCGCTGCTCGGCGACCTGCCGTTCATCGGCCGCCTCTTCACCGACGAGCACAACGACGAGACCCGCACGGACCTCGTCCTGACCATGACCCCGCACATCATCCGCATGCCCAACATCACCGAGGAAGACCTCGCGCCGATGTGGGTCGGCACCGGCAACAACCTGACCTTCCGCGGCGTCTCGCCTCGGATCGAGTCGCAGGCCGGAAACGGCGATCCCTTCGTCGCCCCGAACTCGGAGCGCCAGTTCAACGGCGTGCAGCTCTCCACCGACGGCGAGCCGGGCAACTACGTCGTCCCCGGCGGTGAAGGCTCCGCTCCGGTCCCGGTCACGCCGCCCCAAGGCACCGCCCCGAACGACCCGTTTCGCCGCCCGCCGGCGCAGAACAATCCGCCGGAGACAAACCCGGAGGGGGCGCGGAACATCTCCTCCCAGGGAGCGGCTTCGAAGGTGGAAGAGGCGACGACCGTCGAGACGCTCGTCGATCTCGACGCCGAGCGCGAGGCGTCGCTGCGTCTTTCCCCCCGCATCGGACCGCAGCCGTCGTCGATCTCCCTCGGACCGGGCGAGTCGAAGATCTGGAGCGTGATCGGGATGGATCTCGACAACCTGACGCTCCCGCAGCTCGTGCTGCGCTTCGATCCCCGCGCCATCACCGTCACCGAGGCGACCCTCGGCAGCGCCTTCGCCGTCAACGCGGCGACGCCGCCGGCGGTCACGATCGACAGCAACAACGGCACGATCACCGTCAAGCCGACCGATGGCAAGCCGCTCACGTTCGCCGGAGGCGGCCAGGTGCTCGCCCTCCGCGTGCATGGCGGAGCCACCGGCGAGACGTTCCTGGTCCTGGACAATCCCGACCTCCATACCTTCAGCGGCCAGAGCATCGTCGCCGCGGTGGCCGGCGGGAGGGCGAGGGTTCAGTAATGCGAGCGATGAGAGATGAGCGAGAAGCGATGAACGCCCGCCTTTCCCGCGGTGGCGGAGCCGTTCATCGCTCATCTCTCATCGTTCATCGCTTCATGCGCGGTTTCACGATCGCCGAGCTGATCACCGTCGTCGCGATCATCAGCATCCTCGCCGCGGTGGCGCTGCCGGTGGCCCGCTTCGGCATCCGCCGTCAGAAAGAGGTCGAGCTGCGCGACCGGCTGCGGAAGATCACCGACGCCATCGACCGCTATCACGAGCTGATGACCACCCCGCAGCAGCCGCAGCAGGGAACTGCGCCGGGTCAGCCGCCGATGCTCCGGCCGGCGCAGATGCAGGCCCTCGGCTCGGACGGCTATCCGAAAGATCTGGAAGAGCTGCTCAAGGGAGTGACCATGTCGGACGGCAAGACCGTCCGCCTGATCCGCGAGCGCGACCTGATCGACCCGATGACCGGCCGCAACGAATGGATCACCCTCTCGACGACGGACGATCCCGACACGTCGATGACCGACGGCAACAATGTTTTCGAAGTGCATTCGACCTCGACCGCGCTCGCGCTCGACGGGAAGACGCACTACAACGAGTGGTAACTGGAACCCGGTATGAACACAGCACTTGGAACGACGATGAATGAACGCACCCCTCTGGTCCTGACGCGGCTCGGCCGCTTCCGTCGTTCCAGGCAGCAAAAGGGCTTTACCCTGATCGAGCTGATCGTCGTGGTGACGATCATCGGCATCCTCGCGGCGGCGGCGCTCCTCAACCTCCGCTACGCCCAGCGCAAGGCGCGCGAGGCGGCCCTGAAGGACAGCCTCTTCCAGATGCGGAAGGCCATCGACAACTTCTACGCCGACAAGCAGCGCTACCCGAGCGCGCTCACCGAGCTCGCTCCCAACTATCTCCGCAGCATCCCGAAAGACCCGATCACCGACGCCGTCGACTGGCAGGAGATTATGGACGACCCCCTCAGCCAGACCGGCGAGGACGGCGAGTTCATGTCGGCCGAGACCGATCCCCAGGCGATGTCGGAACCGGGAGTCATCGACGTAAAGAGCTCAGCGGAAGGAACGACGCTGGACAATGTTCCGTATCAAGACCTCTGAGGGCCGAGGGCCGAGGGCTGAGGGCCGAGGGAAACACGCACCGCGTGTGGTCCCGGCTTCTGCCCCGCTGGCCGATGCCCCACCTCCCTCGGCCCTCGGCCCTCGGCCCTCGGCCCTTCACCAGGAGGGCTTCACGCTCGCCGCGCTGCTGGTCCTCCTGACGATCATCAGCATCGTGGTGGCGTACACCGTCCCGCAGCAGTGGTCGCTGATCATGAAGCGCGAGCGCGACCGTCAGACCATCTTCCTGATGAAGCAGTACGCCCGCGGGATCCTGGCCTGGCAGACGAAGCACAGCAACACCGCCCCGACCAGCCTCGAACAGCTCCAGGAGGCGCGCAAGCCGCGCATGCTCCGCGGCAACGGCACCTGGCCCTGCCCGCTCACCGGCAAGGAAGACGACTGGATCCTCGTCCCGCCGACGGCGCTCATGCCGGCCAACGCCCCCCAGCCCGGAGGCAACCTGCAGGTCGGCAACCGCCCCGCTCCACCCCCACCTCCGCCGCAGCCGGGCGGCGCGCCGCAGCCCATGAAGCTGAACAAGCAGGCCTCGCCGAAAGACTACGTCGGCCCCTTCGTCGCCGTCCGCCCCAACGCCAGCGGCCCGAGCTTCATCGCCCTCAACGGCATCGAGAATTACGATGAGTGGGTGTACACGGTGGACGACCTGCGGGCGGAGATCGCCAAGCGGCAGCAGGCGCTGATGTCGCGGTAGCTGTTGGTTGGTTGTACAACCAGTACAATCCGCGTCCGCATGAGCCGCATCGCGCCGAATCTCTTCAAGACCACTCTTCCCTCGGGCCTGACGGTCCTGATCGAGACCCTTCCGTACGTTCGCTCGGTGGCTCTCGGTTATTACCTCCGCAGCGGGTCTGCCGTCGAGTCGGAGGAGCATGGCGGGGCGTCGCATTTTCTCGAGCACCTGGTGTTCAAGGGGACGCAGCGCCGCACCACCGCCGACATCGCCAAGGTGATCGACATCCTCGGCGGCGACGTCGATGCCTTCACCGGCAAGGAGTACACCTCCTTCTACGCACACGTGCTCGACGAGCAGGTCGACCTCGCCCTCGACCTCCTCACCGACATCGTCACCTCCCCCAACTTCACCAACGACGACGTGGAGATGGAGCGGGGGGTCATCCTCGAAGAGATCAAGATGGTCGAGGACACGCCGGACGACCTGGTACACGAGATCTTCGTCACCGCCTTCTGGCCCGACCACCCCCTGGGCCGCCCGATCCTCGGCACCGAGGAAACGATCGTCAAGCTGCAGCGGGAAAAGATCATCGAGCACTACCACGAGACTTTCCAGCCGTCGAACGTCATCTTCGCGGCCTCCGGAAACGTCAAGCCCGAGGACATCCTGCCGTACCTCGAGCAGCACTTCCCACCGGCGACACGCGCGCCATTCCGCCGTGAGTGGAACGCGCCGACGCCGAGCCAACACGTGATCCTCCGGGAGAAGCGAGAGCTCGAGCAGGTCCATCTCTGCCTCGGCTCGCGCGGCTACCCGCAGCAGTGGGACGAGCGCTATGCCGCCGCGCTCTTCAACGCGGTCCTCGGCGGCGGCATGTCGTCGCGGCTCTTCCAGCGCGTCCGCGAGAAAGAGGGGCTGGTCTACTCGATCGCCTCGTACCACAACGGCTACCTGCACGGCGGCTACGAGGCCGTCTACGCCGCCTGCATGCCGAAGAACCTGCGGCGCGTGCTCGACATCACCCTCGCCGAGATGCGCAAGATCAAGCTCGAAGGCGCGACCGCCGACGAGCTGGCATCCGCGAAGCTGCACCTCAAGGGCTCGATCCTCCTCTCACTCGAATCGACCACCAGCCGCATGTCCGGCATCGCCCGCCAGGAGTATTACTTCGGCCGCCAGTACTCCCCCGACGAGATCATCGAGCACATCGACGCCGTGACCCTGGATGACATTCAGGCGGTGGCCAGGACGATCGTGGACCCGGAGTCGCTGTCGCTCACGCTGATCGGGAACCTGAAGAATCCGGGGATTACGGCGGATTTGTTGAGGGACGCGGTGGCATAGGAGTGATGGGACGAATGGGACTATAGGACCTATGGGACCTATGGGACACCCCAGGTCCTATTGGTTCTATCTGTCCCATGTGTCCTATCAGTCCCATTCGTCCCCTCCCTTAAGCACCCCACCGTCGAGCGTGGGGCGTATCTGGCGGCGGCTTCGCGGCAAAACAGCATGAGAACGGAATCGAGAGGGAGTTTCAGATCGGACGCCGGCGCGAGGGATGCTCGATGTCTTTCCAGATCGACTCGAGCTCGGCCGTGAATACGGCAACGGCGTCCGGTGTGGCACCGGCGAGCGCCGACAGAAAGAGGTTGGCGACGGACCGCTCGCGATCCGTCGCACGGACGTCCGTGAGAATGCGCGCCGCGAGCTCGCGCACACCAACGAATCGTGGCTCGGATTCCAGCTCCCGGCGCGTAGGTGTAGCAGCCTTCTCAACGATCTGCTCGCGGGAGATCTCTCCCTGCCGCAGGATCTCGTAGGCCTCGCCGGACCTGCCAGGCGTGCGCACGACGGTCGAGTGTGCCGACTCGAACGGGCGGCCATACTCGACCGTCGCAAGCGCAACCGGCTCGCCCAGGGAGGCGATGCCCTGTTCGACGATCCTTCGCGCCTCTTCGAAGTCTGTCACCACCCGCTTCTCTTCGTCGAGAGTCCGGACGGCCACGGTCGTCAGGGGATAGTCGCATGCCGTGACCAGTTGCCTCTCCACACTGTCGGGGATCCGGCAGCCGATGGTACGGTCCGGCGCCGCGAGCACCTCCACCGCGATCCTCCCTTCCACACCTTCCCGGACGCGGCAGACGACCGTCAAAGGGCCGGGCGTCAGAGCCTCGATCAGCCGATCCGCCGTCGAGGTCACATCTACCCACTCAGCGATTCTCCTGCGCTCGTCGAAGGCGAGCGAGATCGGCTCCTCCTTCCGTCCGAGGATGCGGTTGACCCGCCTCGCCATCTCCGTGTCGGTCGGCCGTGTGGCGAGCGAGTAACAGGTATCGCTCGGAACGAGCGCGAATCCGCGTAGACCGACGAGCACGTTGCGAATCGCCTGGATGCGGTCGTTCCGCAATGCTCCCATGCGGGTGAAGCCATCGGGGCCGATGTGGACGCGGTACCCTTGTCTCGACTCCGGTGACGTGGACCGGGATAGATAGACCTGGACCGGCCGCCCGGCGACCCGCCGCCGCGAGACTTCGCTCAGCACTACGCTGACCTCCAGCTCCTGCACCCACGCCGGCGCCTCGCGCACGAAACTGACCGCCCAGCGCGCGAGGTCGTGCTCCTCCTCGCGACTGACGAGAGCGCGCAACGTCCCGGCGAGGCCTTTGTGGACGGCTGCCTGATCCTGTGGCGTGCCCCGCAGCGCGGAATAGACCAGGTCTTCTTCAAAAGACAACAGCTCGTCGGTTCGCTCAGGGCTCCCGCGATGCTTCTGCAGAAACCTTCGCGTCTCCTCGAGCTCGGCCGGATCGGCCGCGAGCTCTTCGCGCAGCTCGCGGAGCGCATCGTCGCGGAAGACGACGACGTGCGGATTCGCGATCGCCACATACCGGCTGAAGATGCAGTCCGCTTCCAGCCCGGCCTCGATGTGCGGAAAGAAGTAACGGCGCGCCTCGCGGAGCAGCACAGGATCCACGCGCCCGGCCAGCGACAGGCGGCGGCAGAGCGCCCGCACGAGGTGCGGTCCGGACCCCGCGACGCGCTTCGCCGGATGCCAGTACGTGCAGTGCATCGACCGGCGCGCACCGGCCGGCCAGCGGGACGGGCCGTAGGGCACGACGGCGACGACGCGGTACCCGGCGCGCGTCAGCCGTTTCGCCCACCCCATCCACTCCGCCGGCTGCGCGCGATGCATGCTCCACGGCCGGGCAATGCCGGCATCGGTGAGAATCGCCACCACCGCTCCCGGAACCGGCGCGGTTTTCGGCAGGCGATCGATGTCGCCGTCCAGCGGATCGGCCGGCGATCCCACCACGGAGTATTGCTTGTACTGATGGGACGCCGCGATTTGGCGCAATCCCCGCGCGAACTGCGCGGCGTCGGAACGGAACGGCTGCATTCCGTCGCCGTAGTCGGTCACGAGCGCCACTCCGCGGCGCAACCCGCGGCGCATCTTGCGCGGCAGCGTGCGCGGCATGCGTAGACGCGCGAGTTGCCCGGTGAGCTTCTCCAGGTCGACCGTCGCGCTCGGGACCAGCTGGGCGACGGTCGCGTAGACGAACGCACGGAGCTCCCGCGGCGGAATCAACGGGGACGGAGGCGGAGTCGCGAACGCGGCGCGCGGACCGGAGATGTCGAGCGCTGATCCATTCAGGAGTGCGGCCGAAATGGGGATCGGCTCGGCCGCATCGCGGGATTCCCGCGGGAGTGGCAGCGGGAACGTGCTCGCGGAACCGAACAGGCCCGCCCTCTGCTCTTTGGCCGGAGGCACGATCGGCGTCGAGGCCCGCGGCTGCTCCGGCACAGCACGCCGGGCGGCCACCTCCAGGCCGAGCAGCTGCGCGATCCCGATCCACGCTTCGCCTTCCGGCCGAAGCCGGACGACGGCGTCGGAGAGATCGGACAGGCGGATCTCCGTGGCGAAATTCATCCGCTACTGCTCCCGCACGCGCCAGGTCGTACTCTTTACGATCCGTTCGCGGAGCGTCGGATCGTGCGCCCGAAGCTGCTCGAGCGCCCGCAGGGTATCGAGAAACTCGGCGATGCTCGTCGCCGCCCCCGAGCTCTTTGCCACCGCGCGCGCGATCTCACGATAGTCCTCCGCATCGTCGCGCGCTCCGTAGATGATTCTGGCGATGTCGACCAGCTCCTGTTCCGTCGGCGGCGCAATCTCGAGGACGATGCAGCGGCGGACGAACGCCTCCGGCAGCTCGCGCTCCCGGTTCGAGGTAATGACCACGACCGGCTCGCGGCTCGATGCGCTGTCGTACTGCGGGAATCCGACCACGAGACCAAGCTCGGGAATCGTGAACTGGCGCGAGCCGAGGGGCACCAGCAGATCGTTCGCGAAATCGGGCTCCGCCTTGTCGATCTCGTCGAGCAGCAGCACCGCGGGTGCGGTGCCCGAACGGTCGGGATCGAACAATGCCGGGTCCATCGCCTCCCTGACGCCGGAGGGCGCGTCTGCGGTTGCCCGCGTGCGCGCGCTCCGAGGGTCGAGCATCCACCACAGCGGGCCCGGCTCGGATGTAGGGCGAATGGCGCTGCCATTCGGACCCGCGGTCGCCGAGCTGTGCGTCCCCAAGCCGCCGCACCGCGTCGAAACGGTAGAAGAGGTCCTGCGCCTCACTCCGGGACGAGACCACGAATTCGTAGTACCGGCGGCCCATGACGCGGGCGAGATTGAACGCGAGCGACGACTTGCCGGAACCGCTCGGCCCGAGGAGCAGCAACGGCCGGCCGGTCGCCACGGCGACGTTCACGGCCAGCTTCATCTCTTCGGTGTAGCGGTAGAGCTTCCCGTCGCGGCGGTCGCCGGTGACCTGCCGGTCGCCGGGCTCGCGAAAGTCTTCGACGTCGTGGAGCTTCACCAATGGATGGTAGGAGGGGTGTTCCTGATTCATAAGTCTTCCAATCTTCTCTGCAGCTCGTCGTACGCGGCCGCCGCTGCGGCCTCTATGTCCGGATCGAGCCTCGGCTCGAGCATCTTGACGTCCGCGGCGGGGGATTCGGTGCACAGGACCACCCGGAGCAGCGGATACTTGCCCTGAATTGCTGCGATGACCTGCGGGTCGCTCGCATCTGCGTCGGACAGTGTCACAAATAGAGGCGAGTGCGAAGCCAGGCCGCTCGTCAGCCGGCGGTTGATCCAGCCGTCGATCTCCGCCGGTGACGCGGTTCCACGCGGGAAATCGCGGTCGAACCTGGACCGGTACTTGTCCACGAAAGCCTGCCGCAGACCCTCCAGGACATTTGCGACACCATCCGTTCCGTCCACCGCGAACACGCGCCGGGCCGGAGGAGGAGGCAAGCCGTGATCGACGTAAGCGGCGGGGGTAAAGTCCCACCGCCTGGCATTGATGGCAAAAATCGCAGGGGCAAGGTCCGGTGTGGCAAATCGCGCGATCGAGCCGGAGGCGCGAGGATCGATCCAGTACGTCCTCAGCAGCTCGAGCAGCTGTCCGAGTTGCGAACTGCTCCAGAGCAAGCCGAAGAAAATCTCCAATGCCCGCGGACCAGCCTCGTAGACGTGCTTCGCCAGGATGCACCGCTTCACACGCTTCGAGCCGAATCGCGGCAGGGAGCATCCGAGCTGCCGCGCGATGTCCCGCACTTCCACCTCGTCGTCGGGAAGCAGGTGCGACACTGCCGCGACCATCCAGTGTTCCCGGGCACACGGATCGTCGACCGCTCGAAGACCAGCGACGATCTGGTCGAACGTTCGCCGGACGGCGTCGGGATTGCGGACGTCGAGGGTCGTGCCATCGCCGGTCAACTGGAGGTCGGTCAGGGCGACGGTCCTCAAGAGCCGTTCACTCTCCAGATCGCTCCGTGTGACGCCGCCGAACGGCACCACGATCAGACGGAAGTTCTCGGGCTCCGTACCGGCGCGAAACCCGAGGATCGTAGCCTCAGTCTCTACCCACTCCGAATCGCGCAGTGCCTGCCGGTTTGCCAGGAGAACGGCCGCATCGCACTCACGGAGCTCGCGCTTGACTCGCTCCCGCCAGGGCTCTCCGGCCGGAACCTCGCGGTCGAGATAGACGTCGAAGTCCGCCTCCTGCTGCAGCCGCGCATACAGATCGCGGCGGAATTGCGCCTGCGCCTCCACCTCCGCCGCCTGCTGCGGATCGAGCCCTGCCCTCGGAGTGGTGCTATGACTGATGAAGATGCGGACCGGCATCTATCAGCAGGAGTGACGGAGACGTTCCATTCCCTACCCGTCGGCGACGAGAGGAGCGCCGGCATCCACCGCCGGCGCTCCCTTTCCCCTACTGCGAGGTCGTCTGGGAAGCTCTCGTATCCACGAACTCCACCTGCACGCCCGGCTTCAGCCGGTGCGCGACTTCCTGGGCGTCCCAATTGGTGAGGCGCACGCACCCATGGGAGGAGGCGTAGCCGATCGAGTCGGGGTCGGCGGTGCCGTGGATGCCGAAGTGGGGCTTGGTCAACGCCACCCACACCACGCCCACCGGTGAATTCGGCCCCGGCTTCAGGTTCGCCTCAGGGTCGCTGTCCGGCACTTCGTGGAACAGCTTCGGCTGATAGTGGAAGTGCGGGTCGAAGGTGATTTTCTTCACCTCGACCGTCTCCCGCGGCGACGGGTCGTACTTCGAGCCGAGCGTCGTCGGGCCGTGGAAAACCAGGTTCCCGGCGGCGTCGAAGGCGCTGAACGTGTTGCCACGGATCGATATCTGCACTTTCGCGATGTCGGGGTTGTCCTGCGTGACCGCCTCCCGCACGTTCGGCACCCAGATCTGCTGTCCCGCCTGCAGCTCGCCCATGATCACGTCGGGATTGATGCGTTCCAGGAACTCCTGCGACGTATGGAAGCGCTCGGCCAGCTTCTCGCCGATCGATTCGTAGCAGAGGCAGTCGAGCTTCGCCTTGTCGTACACGTCCTCCGGGATGGTCTCGAACGGCCCTTTGACGTCATCCGCGGTCAGCGTCCGCTGCACGAGCGCCTCGGCACCGGCGTTCTCACTGGCCAGCCGCCGGAACGTCGGCTCGTCGAGCGCGCCCGGCTCCGCGGCGTTGATGCCGCGCGAGCGCTGGAACCACCAGAGCGCGATGGCGGTGTTGCGTCCCCACCGTCCGTCCAGCGCTCCGACCGAAAAGCGGAGCCGGTCGAGGTAGACCTGCGTCTTCACGACCGACGGCCCGGAGACGTCGCCCTTGAGAGGGACGACCACCGCCGCGCTGTTGATCGCATTCGGGTCGATCGTCTCGCCGAACTTCTCCTTCCCGTTCGGCGCGAAGGTCACGTTGACTTCCTGGGCCGCGGCAGCCTGGGCCTGCGCCTGCTTCGCCTCCCGCAGCGACTCCAGCTGCCGCCACTGCTCGTCGAACCGCTCCTTCTCCCGCGCTGCCGGATCGTCTGTCCCGCGGATCGGGACTGCCACGTCGAGAGCGTCCTCGACCTTGTCGGCAGCATTCGTCGCCGCCGTCGCAGTCTGGTCCTTCGCCTCTTCCTTCGAACAACCGAGCGCTACCAGCAGCAGCGCCAGAACTACCAAGGTTTGCTTTCCCATGAGGCCGATAATTAGCGAGGGTCATGCCGAGGTAACATTTGCCCGAGTGATCACGTACCTCAAAGTCCGCAATCTGGCCATCGTCGAGGAGCTCGCGATCGAGCCGGGTGCCGGGCTGAACGTACTCACCGGTGAGACGGGGGCCGGGAAGTCGCTCCTGATCGATTCGCTGGAGTTCGTCCGCGGCGCCCGCGGGTCGTCGGAGATGATCCGGTCGGGAAGCGACCGGATGACCGCCGAGGCGGTGTTCCAGTTGCCGGAGGCCATCCGAGGCGAGCTGGACGAGCTCGGGATCGAGTGTGAGCCGGGCGAGGGGGCGCTGGAGCTGATCGTCCGGCGCGAGATCGCCGCCGGCGGCCGGTCGCGCGTGCTGGTGAATGGCTCGCCGCTCTCTGTCCGGGAGCTCGGCGCGGCGATGGACGCCGTCCTGGAGATCCACGGCCAGCACGAGTCGCATCAGCGGGTGGCCGGCCAGTCGTACCGGGAGCTGGTGGACGAGTATGGCGGCCATGAGGCGCTGGTCTCCGCGACACGGGACGCGCATATCGACTGGAAGCGTGCCGCCGACCAGCTCCAGGAGATGACGGAGGCCCAGCGCGACCGCACCCTGCGGCTCGACCTCCTCAAATACCAGATCGACGAGATCTCGGCCGCGAAGCTCGACCCCGCCGAGGAAGAGTCGCTGCGCGCCGAGAAGGCGATCCTCAGCCATGCGCGGGAGATGATCGAGGCGACGTCGGGCGCGTACCAGCTCGTGGACGAGGACGAGAGCTCCGCGATCGCCCAGATCGGCCGGGCGCTGCACGTCCTTCAGCCACTGACGAAGCACATCGAGGAGGTCCGGCAGCTCTCGTCCGAGATGCAGGACGTGCTCTACCGCCTCCAGGATCTCGGCCGTACGCTCGGGAGCCTCTCGGAGCGCGTCCGTCTCGATCCGGCCCGGCTGGAGCACATCGAGGACCGGCTGGTGACGATCGAGCGGCTGAAGAAAAAGTACGGCGGCGCCATCGAGGCGGTGCTCGACCATCTCGGCCGCGCGCAGGACGAGTTCGAACGGCTGGCCGACTACGAGGCGAGCGTCGAGCGCCTGCAGCAGGCCGAGGCGACGCGCCTGCTCGCCTATCGCAAGGCGGCCGAGAAGCTGTCGGCGGCGCGGAAGAAGGCGGCGCGGGCGTTCGAACAGGCCATCCAGAAAGAACTGAACGACCTGGCGATGGAGCGGACCACGGTGAAGGTCGAGGTGACGACCCGCGACTCCGCGCCGGCGGCCGACGGGCTCGACCGGATCGACATCCTGATCGCCCCGAACCGCGGCGAAGAGCCGAAGCCGATGCAGCGGATCGCGTCCGGCGGCGAGCTGTCGCGCATCCAGCTCGCCATCGCCGCCGCGCTCTTCCGCAACTCCAACCGCACCGCCGCGGCCACCCTGGTCTTCGACGAGATCGACGCCGGCATCGGCGGCCGCGTCGCCGAGATCGTGGGACGCAAGCTCCAGCAGCTCGCCGCCCGCAACCAGGTCATCTGCGTGACCCACCTGCCGCAGATCGCCAGCTTCGGCACCACGCATTTCTACGTCTGGAAAGAAGACGCCGCCGGCCACACCCGCGCGCGCATCCGGCGCCTCGACGACGCCGAGGAGCGGGTGTCGGAGATCGCCCGGATGCTGGGTGGCGAGAAGGTGACGGCATCCGCCGTGGCGCACGCGCGCGAGCTGCTCGGCGCGTCGGCGCGGGCATAGTTTAGAGGCCATGACAGGATTGCTTCGATGATCTAGACTCTCGCCTCGACTCGCTCCGGAGAGCGCTCAACACTTGAAGGCACGTACCAATTCAGCAGCAGAGACACAGGCGCTGGCAGCGGCGATCGCACCGATCCTCCGGCCCGGTGACCTGCTGATTCTCTCCGGGGATCTCGGCGGCGGGAAGACGGCATTCGTGCAAGGGCTGGCCGCGGCGATGGGCATCGAAGAGGCGGTGACCAGCCCCACGTTCGTATTGGCGCAAACGTTCGAAGGAACGCTGCGGTTGCATCACCTGGATGTGTACCGGCTCGACTCGCCGGCGGAGCTGGCCGATCTCGCCGTCGAGGAATTGCTGGCGGACGACGCGGTCACGGCGATCGAATGGGGTGAACGGTTCCTCGATCAACTGCGTGCGGACTATCTTCGGATCTCTTTCGGCCTGGGCGGTCTGGAATTGCCGCCGGACGTGAGGATCATCGAGATCGAGCCGGCCGGCAAGTCGTGGGAAACGCGTGCGCGGGGATTAGAGGACGCGCTGCAGTGGTGGACGCGACGCTAAGATGATCTTGCTCGGATTGGAAACTGCCACCGCTCAAGCCGGAGTCGCACTCATCGGCTCGGGCGGGATTCGCGCGTCCTTCCACTTGCTCAACGAAGGCCGGCACGCCGAATCACTTGCACCGGCAATCGAGTTCGTATGCCGGCAGACGAGAACGGACCTGAAGGACGTCACCGCCGTCGTCGTGGACGTGGGCCCCGGACGGTTCACCGGTCTCAGGGTCGGGGTGGCGACGGCCAAGGCGATCGCTTTCGCCGGCAACATACCGATCGTGCCGGTATCGAGTCTGGAGCTCCTGGCGTTTCCGGTGAGACTCGGCAAACGAAAGATCGTCTCGGTGATCGACGCATTGAGCGATGAGGTTTACTACGGGATCTACGAGCCCGATTCGATCGGTGGCGGCGTTCGCATGGTGGCCGAGCCCGTCGTTGCAACGCCGCAGGATCTGGTCATGCGCATCCGTGCAATGGACGAAGAGGTACTGATCGTCGGGGACGGCGGGCGGCGCTATGCGGAGGCATTCGCGGGATTGAATCACGTCGAGATCGCTCCGGCCGGCCTGCAGTATCCGAGCGCGACGTCTTTGGTGGAAATCGGTGAGATCAGAGCTTCCCGCGGGGAGCTCATGTCCGCGGCGGACGTGCAGATTTTCTATCTGCGCAAACCGTATGCTCACCTGAAGGAATGATCACCCGACCTGCGGCAGACGCCAGCGCGGCTCGGCATTGAAATCCAACGCGTCGCCTCCTCTGGCGCGAAATTGCGGCCACGCCGCTGCGGCGATCATGGCGGCGTTGTCGGTCGCATAAGCGAGCGGCGGAAGGGAGACTTTGATTCCGTGCGTCCGGCTGAGTACTGAGAGCCGTTCGCGTAATACCGGACTGGCAGCGACGCCACCGACGACGGAGACGGAGCGAACGTCGTTCTGCTCGACGGCTGATATGAGTTTCCCGACCAGCACGTCCATGACGGCGGCAGCAAACGATGCCGAGACCTCATTCACGTCGAAATCCGGATGCGACCGCACGTAATTGATGACGGCCGTTTTCAGTCCGGAGAAGGAAAAGTCGAGGCCGTTGCGGAGGAGTGGACGCGGAAAATCGAGGACATCCTTTCCGTCGCGCGCGAGCCGATCGATGACCGGCCCCCCCGGATAGCCCAGTCCCATCACCCTGGCGAGTTTGTCGTACGCCTCCCCCGCTGAATCGTCCCGGGTCGAGCCGAGGATACGGTACTTCCCCGGCGCAGAAGCTCTGGCAATGAGGGTGTGTCCGCCGCTCACGAGCAGGATCAGACTCGGGTATTCCGGCCTGTCGGAACCGAGAGAAGCGGACGCCAGGTGACCCTCGAGGTGATTGACGCCGATGAGCGGCTTCTTCCAGCAGAGCGAGAGTGCCTTGGCCGCGGAGATGCCTACCAGCAGCGAGCCGATGAGGCCCGGTCCACGTGTGACACCGATCGCCTCCAGATCATCGGGCGTGAGTCCGGCGTCGGCCATGGCTTTCGAGATGACGGGGATGATCTCGGAAACATGGACGCGGCTGGCAATCTCGGGAACCACCCCCCCGTAACGAGCGTGCACGTCGATCTGAGTGGCGACAACGTTTGCCAGAACGCGCAGATCCTCGGTAACCACCGCCGCCGCTGTTTCATCGCATGAGGTCTCGATTCCCAGGATGGCTTTCATGGCGTCTGCGCCGCCACAACATCACCCGAGGCGATGAATTCCTCGAGATCGGCCTCGGTGACCGCACCGGTCCGCTCGATGACAGCAGGCGACAACCGGACATTGACGATCGTCGAGGGGGTCGGCGTGAGGACACCGCCGTCGATCACATAGTCCACCGCCCCGCGCAAGGACTCCACAGCTTCGCGCGCGACCATCTTGGCCCCGGTGCCATGGGCGTTCGCGCTCGTCAGGAGGATCGGGCCCGCACTGAGCGCCACATCACGAAGCAGTTGCATGTCCGGAAACCGGATCGCCACCTCGATCCGGCCCGTCAGCCATGACGGCCTCTCCACATCCTGGCGAAATCCCATGACCAGCGTCAGGGGGCCAGGCCAGAATCGTCTCGCCAGATGGCGGGCGGTCGCGTTGTAATCGACACCAAGCTGCGCAAGTTGTTCGAGCGCGCCGATCACCACGGGCAGATTGAAATCGCGGGGACGCGCCTTCAGCTCGAAGACCCGTTGCGCACTGTCGGGATTTCCCGGCTGGATCGCGAGGCCATAGACCGTCTCGGTCGGCACGATCGCCACGGCTCCGCGCCGAAGCCATCCGGCAACCTCAACAGCGGTCACTGTCTCGGCAGCGACTGTGACCGCACTCATCTGTTTTTCCGCCAGCGGATCGATCGGTGTCGTCGCCATATGGCCGATGATAATGCGGTGTTCTTCCGGTCGAGACGGATTACCTGTTTCATCACTTCTCGCACGTGACTTGCAACGAAAAGCCCGACGCGATCGTTGACGCAGGCGTCCGGAACGGCGAACCTTCGGCGATTCTGGACCTTACCGCGACTGAGCCGCGGTTCATCCACCCGGTGAAGATTCGTTTACACAGCGTGTGTGGAAAACGCTGCGGAAAACGTTGTGAAAAACGCAGTCCACCTCGAAAATTCGCGGCTTTGACCGCTTTGCACACAACGATGTGCGACAAAAGCTAACACACTCTCCTCAAACAACTTAGTCACCAAAATGCCTCAGCCTTAAATGTTTAACCTTGTCTCTTGACAAAGCGGCGCGACCTCGCCAACGGTTGGTTGAGGAACAACCTCCGCCCAGCCGCTTCGTTCACACGCCGTTCACATGCGCGTTGCAGGATTTGCCGGACAACGAAAAGGCCGCACGACTTTTTCTCCCGGCGCAAGGCCGCCCGCCTAAACCACGAGGGTGGCCAGACCGAGGAAAAGAAAGAAGCCGCCGGTGTCAGTAAAGGCTGTCACGAAGATCGACGACGCCACCGCCGGATCGAACCCGAACCGCTCCAGGACGAGCGGCACGAGACCGCCCGCGAGACCGGCGATGATGAGGTTGCCGGTCATGGCCACGAGGAGGATTCCGGCCAAGCTCCACTGCCCGGTCCAGAAGCCGACCACGAGCGCCGTGATCGTGCCGTTGGCCAGGCCGTTCAGCAGTCCGACCAGCGTTTCTTTCCAGATCGCGCGCATGCCGCTGCGCCAGTCGATCTCCCCGAGCGCGATGCCACGCACGAAGACGGTCAACGTCTGCGTCCCGGCGTTGCCGCCCATCCCGGCGACGATCGGCATGAACGCGGCGAGGGCGGTCCATTTGGAGATCGTGCCTTCGAACATCCGGACGACCGACGAGGCGAGGAACGCCGTCACGAGGTTTACGGCCAGCCAGGGGAAGCGGGTGCGGAAGGTCTCCCGCGCGGGCGTGGTGACGCGCTCGCTGGCGGCGACGCCAGCGAGGTGCAACAGGTCTTCCTCAGCCTGTTCCTGGATGACGTCCAGGATGTCGTCGACCGTGACGACGCCGACGAGGCGGTTCTGGGTGTCGACGACCGGCATCGACAGGAGGTCGTACTTCGAGACGAGCTGTGCGACTTCTTCGGGACTGGAGTCGACCTGCGTCCGGACGACGCTCTGGACCATGATGTCCTTCAGCCGCGTCACCGGGTTGGCGAGGATGAGGCTGCGCAGCGAGAGCACGCCGACGAGGTGCTGGTCGGCGTCGACGCAGTAGACGTAGAAAAACGACTCTTTGCGCGGGTACTGGCGGATCGACTCGATGGCCTGGCTGACGGTGAGCTCTTCGTCGAGCGCCAGGAACTCGGTGTTCATCAGCGAGCCGGCGGTCTCTTCTTCCCCTTCGAGCAGCGACTCGAGCTTCGCGCCCTGGGTCGCACCGAGGAGCTCGAGAACGCGGGCGCGGCGGTCTTCTTCGAGGAAGTCGAGAAGGTCGGCGGCATCGTCGGGGGCGGACGAGCTGCAGATCGCGGCAAGGGTGGTGTCGTCGAGCGATTCCAGGATCTCGTAGAGGTCGTTCTCGTCGAGATCGAGCAGCGCCCGCGCCGCTTTCCCGGCTTCGATGAGCAGCGAGAGGATGCGCCTGCGGTCTTCTTCGAGCAGCAGCGGCAGCACCGGCGAGAGGTCGGCCGGCAGGGTCTTCTCAATGATTTTCCGGAGCTGCGGATAGGCCCCATGCCGCAACAGCTTCGTCAGAAGCTGCTGGTACGACCGTGCGTTCGGAGGCGCGGTCTGCGGTGCCGGAGCGCGTGTGACCACTGGGCGGCATCGTAGTCGGTTTGAAAGCGGTGTTGCTAGTTACTAGTTGCTGGTTGCTGGTGAGCTGAGGTGATTCGGCAATCCCTTACGGCGAGACGCCGTCCGCCGGCGGGACGCCGCCGGGCCAGCCGACGCGACGTCGGCGCTCCACGCGCGGACGCCAGTTGGCGTTGAAGCGCCGGGGTCTCGCCGCCAACACGAAACCCACATCTCGTTGCCATCCGGAGATGCCCGGGTCACGATGATCGCGGTCACGCGCCGGAGCGCCGACGTCGCGTCGGCTGGCCCGGCGGCGTCTCGCCGGCGGACGGCGTCCCGCCGTAAGGGTTTGCCGCCCAACAACCAGCAACCAGCAACGGCGCACCCGCGCTAGAATCGCCCGTAAATGACCACGACCACTGCCCCCGAGACCCAGCCCGCGCCGCAGCAGCAGGCCGCCCTGCAACGCCAGTTTGTGAACTTCATGTTCTTCCGCGTCGATCGCGCGTTCCGGCTCCTCGACGACGAGACGAAAGCAGCGGCGAAGCGGGAGTTTGCAGAGATCGTCGGGCGCTATGTCGGGCCGATGTTCGTCCTCCCCTACTCGACGGTCGGCATCAAGGCCGGCATCGACTTCATGCTCTGGCGCATCGGCTTCGATCTCGATCCGTTCCAGCGCATGGTCGCCGACATCAACAAGTCGATCCTCGGCCGCTATCTCGACGTCCCGGCGTCGTACCTGGCCATGACCAAGCACTCCCAGTACGTCGACGAGCACGTGCACGAAGGGCAGGAAGGGCGCCGCCTGCGCATCGTCCCCGGCAAGCGCCCCTTCCTCTTCGTCTACCCGTTCGTCAAGACCCGCGACTGGTACCTGCTCCCAATGACCGAGCGCCAGCGGATCATGAACGAGCACATCGCCATCGGTCACAAATACCCGCGGGTGAAGATCAACACCACCTACTCCTTCGGTCTCGACGACCAGGACTTCGTGGTGGCCTTCGAGTCCGACACCGCCGACTAGTTCCTCGATCTCGTGCAGGAGCTGCGCGAGACCGAGTCGTCGAAGTTCACCGTGCGCGACACGCCGATGTACACCTGCCGGAGGAGCACGATCGAGGAGATCCTGGAGTCCATCGGCTAATAAGGCTTGTACCCGCCGTGCAGCGCGATGTTCCGGTAGTGGCTCGAATAGGCGCGGAGCTCGGTGATCAGGGCCGCGGAGACGCCGAGGCTGACCACCAGCGCGAAGACGGCGATACCAAACGAGGCGCGGGACGGTTGGGCGCGCCGCGACCGGAACGCCACCGCCAGCAGCACCACGGCCACGGCGAAGCAGACCGCACTTCCCGCGGAGGCGGTGAACAGGCGGGCGGTAACAGCGGAGACTACCCCTTCCGGCCCGACCCCGACCTGCTGGCCCGGGGTGATGGCGTTGATCACGAAAGCCATCGCCTTGCGAAACAGCACGACCGCGGTGACGCCGCCGGCGAGCGCGAGGCCGGGCAGCCACAACAGGCGGTAGGAGCTTCCCGGCTGCGCGTCGCGAGCGAATGCCTTTTTTGCCTCCGGAAGCAGGAACAAGAGCGCGAGCAAAGTCAGGATTGCCGTCGCCCATGCCGCCTCCAGCGGGAGCAGGGCAGCCTCCCAGATACCGCGCGAGACGGTGTAGATCCCGCCGCCGAGCTGCGTGACTTCGGCGAGGGTGCGGCCGAAGCTCCGGACGGCGAAGAAGGACGCCAGCGCGATCCCTCCGTATGCCGCGACCAGGACGAAGATCGACGCCGATGCAGTGCTCTGCCGGCGGCGCGCGACGATCAGATAGCCGAGTAAAAGAGCGGTGGTGACGATCAGGACGATGAAGCTGGGCTCGAACATTCGCATGGGCATTCCTCCATCGAGTCCGGCGCTGAGCGCCGGACGGTTGTCTGTTTCCGGGGCGAAACGGCGTACTGTTATTCGCTGGGGATCTGGGGCTTGCCGGCGAGGGACGTGAGCCCGCTCATTCCGCCGAGGCCCATCGTCTCGACGGCGCTGGAGGGGACGATGACCATCGAGCCCTTCTCCTTCATCGCCTCGTAGAGCATGTTCATGGCGCGGAGGTGGAGAGCCACGGGATGCCTTTCGTACTCGGCGGCGGCGGCGACGAAGCGGGAGGCGATCTCGCTCTCGGCGGTGCCGAGGATGATGCGGGCCTGGCGCTCGCGCTCGGCCTGGGCCTGGCGGCTCATGGCGTCTTCGAGCGCCTGCGGGATCTTGACGTCGCGGACCTCGACCGAGTGGATCGTGATGCCCCATTCGTTGGTCTTCTCGTCGAGGATCCGGCGCAGCGACTCACCGAGGCGCTCCCGCTCAGTAAGCATGACCGCAAGGTCGGAGCGGCCGATCGCCTCGCGCAGTGCGGTCTGCGCGGAGAGGACGACGGCCATGAAGTAGTCCGAGACCTCGAGCACCGACTTCTGCGCGTCCCACACGGTCCAGAAGACGATGGCGTCGACGTCCACCGGAACGGTGTCGCGGGTGAGCGCCGACTCGGCGGTGACGTCGGTGACGCGCATGCGCTGGTCGATGAGATGCGAGAGCTCGTCGACGATCGGGATGACGAAGAAGAGGCCCGGGCCGCGCAGCGCCCGGAACTTCCCGAAGCGGAGCACGACCGCCCGCTCCCACTGGTTCGCGATCTTGATTCCGAACAGGGCGATGGTGGCCAGCGCCCAGAGCGTCAGTGCGATCGCAGGGTAGTGCCGGTCCATGAACGGCGAGCCGGCAATGAACGGTACTCCGGCGATGAAGATGAGCAGGGACGCCGTCACGCTGACGGGATTCACGTAACGGCGCGCGCCCCCCGCGGCCACGCCTTCGGCCTGCTGGGATTCGCTCTTCACTGCTGCTGCGATTGCTGCGGGGATGATCATGATTCCCTCCTGCGGGCCTTCTCGGCCCGCTCTACGAGTGCCTCCAGGAGATCGTCGATCGGAATCCCGAGCGCTTCTCCGTTGGCGATGGTCCGGTCCAGCAGGTCCTGCAGGGCCTTCTTCCGTTCGCGCGTCCTGGCATTGGCGCGCGCGGCGATGAAGGTCCCGGTTCCCTGCTGGGTCTGAACGATTCCCCGGATCTCCATCTCGCGGTAGGCCTTGGCCACCGTGTTGAGATTGACCGAGAGGTCAACCGCGAGCTGACGAACCGTCGGTAACTGTGTGCCCGCCTTCAGGCGGCCGTCCGCCACTGCCAGCAGCACCTGATCGATGATCTGGCGGTAGAACGGCACGCCTGACGCGGAGTCGAGGCGGAAGAGCTGTTGTGCCGTTGTCATAGTTGACTAGTACAATAGGTTCGTAGGACAGGATTGTCAAGGGGGATTCGTTGTCGGTTGTCGGTTGTCGGTTGTCCGAACCGGTGCGGCCTGACGGAGACTTACGCGTCCGTCACTTCGAGACACGGACCGATTCGCGAGGACCGCGGTCATGCGCCGGAGCGCCGACGTCGCGTCGGCTGGTCCGGCGGCGTCCCGCCGGCGGACGGCGTCTCGCCGTAAGGGGAGTAGGTCAGCGGCCGCCTATTTCCGGGAGCTGTACTCAGCTCTCTCTGCGCACGGCCGCCAGCCGGGAGCCGGAGACCCCCAGCGCCAGGCCGGTGAGGATCAGCGCTCCGCCCAGAAGGGCAAAGGTAAAGCGGATCCCTCTTTCCTCCGCCACCGCCCCGGCCATGAGGTTGCCGAAGGGGATGAAGGCGAAGAAGGAGAAGGTGTACATGCTCATCACCCGGCCGCGCATGCCGTCGGGGATGCGCTGCTGGATCATGGTGTTGCAGAGGGCCAGGCTGGCCACCATGCCGGCGCCACAGACGACCAGCAGCGCCATCACCACCGGCGCGCCGCCGCCGCCGAGCCCGACCAGCGACAGGCTGACGCCGTAGGTAAGTGTCGCCGCGACGATGATCCCGAGCATGTGCGCGCGGCGCGGGGTGGCCATCGACAGCGCCAGCGCCGCCAGCAGCGCTCCCGCTCCATTCGCGCCGATGAGGTAACCGTTGCCGGCGGCGTCGTTGGCGAAGAGTTGCCGCGCCAGCACCGGCATCAGGTTCAGGTACGGGTAGCCGAACAGGCTCCCCGCGGCGGCAGCGCTGAGGAGGAGCAGCACCAGCCGGTCGCCGCGGACGTACGCGAATCCTTCGCGAAGCTTCGTCAGGATGGCCGACGGCCCCTCGTGCGGATGCTGGCGCTTTTTGATCCTACGGAGGATGAAGAGAAGCGGCAGGAAGGAGAGGGCGTTGAGGAAGAAGCACCAGAAGCTTCCCCACGCCGACAGGGCGACGCTCGCCAGCAGCGGGCCCAGGACGCGCGAAAGGTTGAACTGCAGGGAGTTCATCGCCACCGCGTTCGAAAGGCGCGAACGGTCGTCGAGCAGGTCGACCACCATCGCTTGGTAGGCGGGGGCGGAGAACGACTGCGCCACGCCGACCGTCAGGGCCGCGGCGATGATCTGCCAGACGGTGATATGGCCGGTGCGGATCGAGATCGCCAGCAGCAGCGCGCAGGCGGCCTGCGCCCATTGCGAGGCAGCGATGACGCGGCGGCGGTCGAGCTGGTCGGCGATCACGCCGCCGGGCAGCATCAGGAAGATCGACGGCGCGGTGGTGGCGAAGCCGACGAAGCCGAGCAGGAACGCCGAGTCGGTGAGCCGGTAGACCAGCCACCCCTGGGCGACCGCCTGCATCCAGCTCCCGATGTTCGAGATGAACTGTGCGGTCCAGAAGCGGCGGTAATCGCGTTCGGCAAAGGCTTCGAACATTCAGAAAAGGGCCGAGGGCTGAGGGCCAAGGACTGAGGGAGCTTCTATTCTCCCTCGCCCTTTGGCCCTTTGCCCTCGGCCCTGTAAATCCTACTTCTCGTCCTCGCCCTTCTCCGTCTCGATCACCGGGCGCTCGACCACGTGCAGGCCACCTCCGTAAGTACCGCCGCCGCTGGTGCCAAAGACGCCTCCTTCTCCCTCGGGGACGCCGTAGCGGCCGGGGCCGCTGTGGGCGGCCTCGTCGTAGCCGGCGTTGGTGGGATCGTCGTTCTCCCGCGGAGGTGTGGCGCCTTCCGCGGTGTAATCAATCTCATCGTCGTTGCGAGTTGCCATAATGCAGCTCTTCAGTGCAAACGCCGCTCCCGGTCGACCGCTATCTCGAGGACCTCGTCGCCCACGTCCGCGCCGAAAAACGCGCCGTGGTGATCGCCCCGCCGGGTGCGGGAAAGACGACCCGCATCCCGCCGGCGTTGGCGGCGCACGGCCGGACGATCCTCCTCCAGCCGCGCCGCGTTGCGGCCCGCACGCTGGCGCGCCGCATCGCTGCCGAGCGGGGGTGGACGCTCGGGGAGGAGATCGGCTGGCAGATCCGCTTCGAGCGCCGTTTCACCGAGCGCACGCGGCTGCTCGTCGCCACCGAGGGAATCCTCACCGCGCGGTTGCAGGCAGACCCGCTGCTGAGCGACTTCGACTTCGTCGTCCTCGACGAATTCCACGAGCGCAGCATCCACGCCGACCTCGCGCTGGCGCTGGTCAGGCAGGCCGCTGACACGCGCGACGACCTGGCGGTGGTGGTGATGTCGGCCACCATGGACGCCGCGCCGGTCTCCCGTTTCCTCGGCGGCGCCCGGGTGATCGACATCGCCGCGCGCACGCATCCGGTCGACATGCGCTACCTGCCCAATGCATCGGTGGCGCAGGCCACACGCGAGATCGCGCGCGACGCGAAGGGCCACGTGCTGGTCTTCCTTCCCGGCGCGCGCGAGATCGAGCGGACGCGGAACGAGCTGAATCTGGCGAACGTCTTTCCGCTCCACGGCTCGCTCGACGTCGACGCGCAGGAAAGAGCCCTCGCCTCTTCACGCGAACGGAAGATCATCCTTTCCACCAACGTCGCCGAAACCTCGCTCACCGTCGAAGGGGTGACGGACGTGATCGACTCCGGCATCCACAAGGTGCTGCGCTTCGACGCCGAGACGGCGGTCGATCACCTCGTCATCGAACAGATCTCCCTCGACTCCGCCGACCAGCGCGCCGGACGCGCCGGACGAACGGGTCCGGGACGGGCCACGCGGCTGTGGGACGAGCGGACCATCCTCCGCCCGCATCGCGAGCCGGAAGTGCGGCGGGTCGACCTCGCCTCTCCGGTGCTCGACATCATCGCCTGGGGCGGCGACCCGCGGACGTTCGAGTGGTACGAGCGGCCGCCGGAGCATCGCATCGAGGCGGCGCTCGCGCTGCTGGAGCGGCTGGGGGCGATCGAAGGTCGCCGGATGACGAAGATCGGCGAGCAGCTTCGCCGGATGCCGTTGCATCCCCGCCTCGCCCGCGTTCTCCTCGACGGCGGCGAGAACGCGTTGCGCGTCGTGGCGCTCCTCTCCGAGGACATCCGCAACATTGGCAGCGGCGACGCGCTGACCCTCGCCGACTCGCCGCGACTCGACTTTGCGGCGCGCGAGCTGTCCCGCTTCGCCAAAGGGAAAGGGGACGTCCGGCGCGCGCTGCTGGCAGGCTTTCCCGACCGCGTGGCCATGCGCCGCGAGCCGAATTCGCTCCGGCTGCTGCTGTCGAGCGGCACCGGCGCGGTGCTGGCGAAAGAGAGCGGGATGCACAGCGGCGAGTTCGTCGTGGCTCTGGACGTGAGCGGAGGACAGGAGGCGCTGGTCCGCATCGCCAGCGTCGTCGAGCGCGAGTGGCTGAAGCCGACGCACGAAGACGTCATCCACACCGTCCGCGACGACGGCACCGTGCGGGCGACGAAGCGGGTCTGGTACGACAGCCTGCTCCTCAAGGAATTCAACGTCGCGCCCGATCCGCTCGAAGCGCATCGGCTCTCCGAGGAGTGGGCGAGAAAGAACGTCAGCCCCGAGCTCCAGCGCAGGCTTGCCTTCGCCGGCGGCGACGAACGGCGGCTCGCCCAGCTCGCCCCCGAGCGCATCGACCTCCCCAGCGGCCGCACCGCGAAGCTGGAGTATCAGGACGACGGCTCGGTGGTGGCCTCGGTGAAACTGCAGGAGTTGTTCGGACTGGCCGACACGCCGCGCATCGGGCCAGGGCAGACACCGGTGACGTTCGCGCTGCTCTCGCCCGCCGGGCGGCCGGTTCAGGTCACCCGCGACCTGCGAAGTTTCTGGAACGGGGCTTACCAGGAGGTGCGCAAGGAGATGCGGGCACGGTACCCCAGGCACCCGTGGCCGGAGGATCCATGGACGGCGACGCCCACGCATCGCACGAAGAGGAAGCCTTGAGAATCGTTGTCAGTTGTCAGTTGTCAGTTGTCTGCCATTCCTCGGCTGACGGGTCGCTCAGGCCAGACCGGTTCGGACAACCGACAACTGACAACCGACAACAGTCTCGCCACAAGCGCGACGCAACGCCGAACTACAATTCGTGAAGAAAGGAGACAACCTTTGTCTCGAATCCTTGCCGCCGCTGCGCTCGTGGCCATGCTCACGGTGCCGGCTTTTGCACAATCACAGGAATCCATGCAGAAACTCGAAACGGAGCTCGTCGCAAAGTACGGCGAGGCGCAGCGGGCCCGCATCCAGCGCGGGGTCAAACAGGTCGCGCAGTTCTGGCGCGCCGAGGACGGCGACCAGGCGGCGTTCGAAGACCTCGTCCGCACCCACTTCGCCGGAGACCAGGTTACCCTCGACGCCCTCTTCAGCCGGCTGCAGTCCATCCTCGAGTCAATCGGCGGGCACATGACCGAGATCGCCCGCGACCTGCAGTGGCAGTCGGACCTCGACATCGGCACGGTCTACCCGTTCGACGAGATCCTGGCCGGCTACGCCCCCGGCGCGCACATCACCGACGACTTCTTCAAGAACAAGATCGCCTTCATCACCCTGCTCAACTTCCCGATGACCACGCTCGAGCAGCGGCTGACCGACGGCGAGAAGTGGTCGCGCCGTGAATGGGCCGAGGCGGCCCTCGGCATGACGTTCTCCAAGCGCATCCCCTCCGAGGTCAACCTCGAAGTAGGGAAAGCCTCGGCGGAAGCGTCGCAATACGTCGCCACCTACAACGTCTGGATGCACCACCTGCTCGACGAAAAAGGGACCCGCCTCTTCCCCGCGAAGATGCGCCTCCTCGAGCACTGGAACCTCCGCGACGAGATCAAGGCCAACTACTCGATCGACCCGAAGACCGGCCTGCCGAAGCAGCGGATGATCCAGAAGGTCATGGAGCGGATCGTCGACCAGAGCATCCCCGAGGCCGTCGTCGACAACCCGAACGTCGACTGGAACCCCTACACCAACGAAGTGAAGCCGGCCGTCGTCGACGACGCGGACGAAGGCGAGGGACGTCCCGCTCCCGCGAAGCTGACGAACGCGCGCGAACCGGACACCCGCTACGCGAAGATCCAGACCACCTACCGGGCGATGAAGCTCGTCGACCCCTACTCCCCCACCGCGCCGACGCACATCCGCCGCTCTTTCGAAGAAGGACGGCAGATGCTCGAGTCGCGCGTGCGCAACATGCTCGAAGAGGTCGTCTCCTCGCCGCAGGTGCCGCGCGTGGCGAAGCTGATCGAGAAGCGCCTCGGCCGCAAGCTCGAGCCGTTCGACATCTGGTACAACGGCTTCAAGGCCCGCGGCGCGTACACCGAAGCGCAGCTCGACGAGATCACCCGCAAGCGCTACCCCAACGCCGCCGCCTACAAGGCCGACATGGCCAACCTGCTGGTGAAGCTCGGCTTCACCAAGGAACGGGCCGAGTACCTGGCGCGCAACATCGAGGTCGACGCGGCCCGTGGCTCCGGCCACGCCCTCGGCTCCGGCCGACGCGGCGACAACCCCCGCCTGCGCACCCGCGTCGGCAAGGAGGGGATGGACTACAAGGGCTTCAACATCGCGGTCCACGAGATGGGGCACAACGTCGAACAGGTCTTCTCGCTGAAGGACATCGACCACTACGTGCTGCAGGGCGTCCCGAACACCGCCTTCACCGAGGCGCTGGCGTTCGTCTTCCAGCACAAAGACCTCGAGCTCCTCGGCCTCTCCAGCCCGACCGCCGAGTCGCGCGCCCTGCAGACCCTCGACTCCTTCTGGGGCACCTACGAGATCGCCGGCGTCGCCCTGGTCGACATGGCGATGTGGCACTGGATGTACGACCATCCCGACGCCACGCCGGAGCAGTTGAAGAACGCCGTGGTGCAGATCTCCAAGGACGTCTGGAACAAGTACTACGCGCCGGTCTTCGGCAAGAAGGACGTGGTGCTCCTCGGCGTCTACGCGCACATGGTCAACAACTTCCTCTACCTCCCGAACTACCCGATCGGCCACCTGATCGCGTTCCAGATCGAGGAGCACATCGAAGCCAAGGGGAACCTCGGCGCCGAATTCGAGCGGATGTCGCGCTACGGCAGCCTCCCGCCGGACATGTGGATGAAGCACGCCACCGGAGCCCCCGTCGGCGCAGGAGCACTGCTCCAGGCGACGGAGCGGGCCTTGAACGTCGTGAAATGAGCCAAATCCGGGGTGCGGTGGCTGCGGCCACCGCACTCCGAAGGACTTCCACCCTCTCCTTCACGCGATTTTGACGGACGGGCGTCGATTCGCCGCGCTACAATCTGCCGATCCATTCCCGCCGTAGTACGAGTCAGGAGAGAACCGTGCGTCGAATTTTGCTCGTGGTCGCCCTCTGTGTATTTACGCTTCCCGCCTTCGGCCAGGCAGGCCTGATCTTCTCTGAATACGTCGAAGGGTCCAGCTTCAACAAAGCGCTCGAGATCTTCAACGGCACCGGCAGTCCGGTGAACATCTCGAACTACCGCATCCGGATGTTCTTCAACGGCAGCGCGAGCGCCGGACTCACGTTCGTGATGGCCGGCACCATCGCACCCGGCGCAACCTATGTGGTCACGCAGACCGCGGCGACGGATCCGACGATCCTCGGCGCGGCGAACGTCTTCCATTCCTCGTCGAGCTGGTTCAACGGCGACGACGCGATCACGCTCGAGCGCGTCAGCGACAACGCCCTCGTCGACTCGATCGGCCAGATCGGCTTCGATCCCGGCACCGAGTGGGGCTCCGGCCTTGTCTCCACCGCCGACAACACCATCCGCCGCAAGGTGGCGATCACGAGCGGCGACACCAACCCGTTCGACGTCTTCAATCCGGCGATCGAGTGGGACGGCTTCGCCAACAACACCTTCAGCGGTCTCGGCTCGCACGGCGGCATCGTCGTGCCGCCTGTCGTCGTCCGTGAGATCTACGAGATCCAGGGCAACGGCGCCGTCTCGCCGTACGCCGGCCAGACCGTCGAGACCCGCGACAACATCGTCACCGCGGTCGGCAACCAGGGCTTCTTCATCCAGACGCCCGACTTCCGCGCCGACGGGTCCGCGGCGGGCACCTCGAACGGCATCTACGTCTTCACCGGCGGCGTCCCGACGGTGGCCGTCGGCAACCAGGTCGACGTGAAGGGAACGGTCACTGAGTTCTTCGACTTCACCGAGTACACCAACTCCGGCCTGGTGATCACGGTCGACGCCAGCAGCATGCCGCTCCCGGCCCACTTCACCCTCACCCCGGGCTACTCGAACTTCGAGCCACTGGAAGGGATGCTGGTCCGCGTCACCAATGGCACCGCCACCGGCGGCACCGACCAGTTCAACGAGACCACCGTGGTCGCCGCCTCGTCGCGTCCCTTCCGGACGCCGGGAGTGACCGGCGGGAACTACCCGGAGATCTTCGACGTCGACCCGACCGGCCTCGGCAACCCGGCGCCGTCGATCATCGGCGGCGCGTCGATCCAGCTCGCCGAAGGGCCGCTGGCGTTCGACTTCGGCGACTACAGCATCTGGGCGACCACGCTCCAGTACACCAACCCGCCGTATCCGCGCCCCGCACGCGCGCGCAACGCCGGCGAGCTGACCGTGGCCGGGCAGAACATGCTCCGCCTCTTCGACGACGTCGACGACCCGCTGATCGGCGATCCGGTCACGGCGCCGGCCGCCTACGCGGCGCGGCTCGCCCAGATCTCCGCCCACATCCGCAACAACCTCGGCTCGCCCGACGTGCTCGCGGTCTCCGAGGTCGAGAACCTCTCCACCCTGCAGGACCTCGCCGACCAGGTGAACTTCGACGACGCCACCCTTGGCTATGTGGCTTATCTCGAAGAAGGGAACGACATCGGCGGCATCGACGTCGGCTTCCTCGTCCGCGACACCGTCAGCGTTGCCTCCATCACGCAGCTCGGCGCGGCCGACACCTGGATCGACCCGCTGACCAGCTCCCCGGCACCGCTCAACGACCGTCCGCCGCTGCTGCTGCACGGCTCGTACAACGGCAACGGCGCGGCCTTCCCGATCGCGGTCATCGCCGTCCACCAGCGCTCGCTGATCGACGTCGAGACCTCGGCGCGCGTTCAGCTCAAGCGCCAGACGCAGGCCGAGAATCTGGCCGGCCACATCAACGACCTCCAGACCGCCGAGCCGGGCGTTCGCGTCGTCGTCACCGGCGACTTCAACGCCTTCGAATTCGACGACGGCTACGTCGACGTGATGGGCATCGTCACCGGCACCGCCAACCTGACCAACCAGGTGCTGACTGTCCCGGCGGGCGACCGCTACTCCTACATCCACGAAGGGGTAGTCCAGGTGCTCGACCACTCCCTCACCTCCGCCTCCCTCAACTCGTACGCCCGCGGCGTCAACTTCGCGCACGCCAACGCCGACGCCCCGGTCTCGACGAACCCGGCCAGCGACCATGACGGCGTGGTCCTCTACGTCATGACCGACCACGACGGCGACGGCCTGCCCGACGACAACGACGCCTGTCCGACCGGCGACGCCCGCGCCACCGTCATCATCGGAGACTGCGACAGCGGCGTCCCGAACATCGCCTTCCCCGGCGGCTGCACCCTGGCCGACCAGATCGCCGCCCTCGAAGCCGGCGCCAATAACCACGGCCAGTATGTCAGCGCAGTCGGCAAGCTCCTCAACGATTTGAAGAAGTCCGGCCAGCTCACGGGTGCCCAGAAGGGTGCAATCGAGAGCTGCGTCGCGCAGTCGAACAACTAGGGTTTCGCGTTTCCAACGAAAAGCCCCTCCGGCAGGAGGGGCTTTTTGTTTGTTATCGGTTGTCAGTTGTCAGTTGTCTGGGCCGCGCCGCCTGGGCGAACTGCTCGTCAAGACAAGTGCGGCCATCGGATCGTAGCCGCCCGTAGGCGGCGAAAGATCTGTAGGCCCGCCCTTCAGGGCGGGTTCAGCGCCGCCCACCCAAGGCAAGTCCGCGAAGCGGGCGACAGAACAGGCTACGCGCGAGAACCGCTGTGCTGTCGCCCGCTTCGCGGGCTTGCATTCATGGCTCGGCGTTGAACCCGCCCTGAAGGGCGGGCCTACAGATCTCTTGCTGCCTACGGCAGCAGGATGTCACGCTCGCGGAGCCTGACACGTTCGGCCTAAAGGCCCAGACAACCAGCAACCAGCAACAAAAAGCCCCCGCCGAAGCGAGGGCTCATTCACAAACACAATAAAAGAAACCTACTTCGCCGCAGCCGCCGCCGGAACCTTCTTGTCCACTTCCAGCTCGATGGTCACGCGCACGTCGTCGCCGAGGAGGACGCCGCCCTCGTCGAGGTTGCGGTTCCAGAGGATGCCGTAGTCTTTGCGCTGGAGGGTCGTCTCGATCGTGAAGCCGGCCTTTTCGCCGCGGGCGGTCTTGCCGAAGCCGAGGAACTGCACCGGCAGGACGATGCGCTTGGTCACGCCGTGCAGGGTGAGGTCGCCGGTGACGTCGTAGAGGTTGCCCCCCTTCGCGGCCACGCCGGTGCTTTTGAAGGTGATGGTCGGGAACTTCGCGGCGTCGAAGAAGTCGGGGCTGCGGAGGTGCTCGTCACGGTTCTGGTTGCCCGTGTCGATGCTGGCGGCCTGGATGGTGAACTCCACCGACGACTTCGCCGGATTCTCGCGGTCGACGTTGACCGTGCCGGAGAGGTCGCGGAACTGGCCCATCACGTTGGCCATCATGTGGCGGACTTTGAACGTGGCGGACGAGTGGTTCTTGTCGATGACGAACTGCTCGGTCTCAGCCTGCGCGGCCAGCGGCAGGGCGACGAGGGCGAACAGGGCAAAGCTGCGGATGATCTTCTTCATGATGTCTCCTTGGGCTGACGAGCAGTGTACGGTATGGGGCTGATGGTTGACGCGTCAACCATCGGCGGAAATCGTTACGGAACTGTGAAGTGGTTGTCAGTTGTCGGTTGTCAGTTGTCTGCCATTCCTCGCCTGGACAGCACTCGCGGAGCCCAACCCGAAGCTGAGAACTGGCAGATAACCGACAACCGACAACCGACAACCACTTCACAATACCGAGCTGATCGCTTTCCGCAGCTCCCCCGGCTCGACCGGCTTGGCCACGAACCCCTGGAACCCGCCGTCCAGCGCCCGCTGCCGGTCTTCCGGCATGGCGAAGGCGGTGAGGGCGACCACCGGGACGTTCCGGACCCGCTCGATCTCCGAGGAGCGGATCCAGTGCAGCAGGTCGAAACCGTCCGCTTCCGGCATGCCGAGGTCGCTGAGCACCAAGTCGGCCGGCCACTCCTGCAGCCTTCCGAGCGCCGCCTTCGCCGAGGAGGCGGCGCTGACGTCCACGCCCGACGCCCGGAAGACCGCCACCAGGTAACTCCGTACCTCCGCGTCGTCGTCGACGATCAGGATGCGTTTGCCGCGCAGCACGTCGGCCCGGACGGTCTCGGGGGCCGCCTCGCCAGACATCGCTTCCTGCAGCAGCGGCAGGCGGACGCGGAACAGCGAGCCGCGGTCCTTCCCCTGGCTCTCGGCGGCAATCGTCCCGCCGTGCAGTTCCACCAGGTGCCGGACGATCGCCAGGCCGAGGCCGAGCCCCATGTGCGAGCGCGTCGTCGAGCTGTCGGCCTGGCGGAACCGGTCGAAGATGAACGGCATGAACTCCGGCTCGATCCCATGCCCCGTATCCTCCACCTCGATGACCGCCTGATTGCCTTCCTGGCGCAGCCGGACGCTCACCTTGCCGCCGGCAGGGGTGAACTTCACCGCGTTCGTCAGCAGGTTCCAGACGACCTGCTGGAGGCGCCGGTCGTCGCCGTTCACGCAGAGCTTCTCCGCCAGCTCCTCGCTCAGCTCGATCTCCTTCGCCTGCGCGGGCGCACGGACTGTCTCCACCGCCGCGCTCACGACGCCCGCGAGCTCCACCGTCTTCGGCTCGATCTTCATCTTGCCGGCGGTGATGCGGGAGACGTCGAGGAGGTCGTCGATGAGCTGCGCCTGCACCTGGGCGCCGCGGCGGATGGCGTCGACCGCCATCCCCTCCGATTCGTCGTCGAGATCGGGCTCCTTCAGCATCTCCGACCAGCCGAGGATCGCCGTCATCGGCGTGCGCAGCTCGTGGGAGAGCGTGGCCAGGAACTCGTCCTTGGCGACGTTTGCCCGCTGCAGCGCCCCCTCCGATTGCCGCAGCCGCTCCGCCGTCGCCTCGGCGGTCTCCCGCGCGCGCATCTGCACGCGGATGAGCGTGAAGAGCAGCGTGGCGATGACCATCCCGCCGAAGAACGTGGCGAACGCGAAGAACAGCGCCGGGCCGGCGCCTTCCCGCCGCGAGGCCCAGCGGAAGTGCCACAGCCGGCCCGCGATCTGGAGCGTGGTCCGGTCTGTAAAGCGCGGCTCATCGGAGATCCCCGTGCTCCGGTAGAGCATCTCCTGGCCGTCCCACACCTCGAACCCGAGCTCCGGCTGCTTCTGCGACCCGAACGCGCGCGGGAAGAGGTCGTTCGCGCGGAACGGCGCATAGACGAAGCCGATCAGCGCGTCGCGGCGCTGCGCGAGGGTCGGCGGCGTCGTGCCGGTTGCGTAGATCGGCGTGTAGATCAGAAAGCCCGAAGGAGTGCGCCCGTCCATCTCGTGTACCAGCGTCACCGGAGCCGTGGCGGCAGGGCGGCCGTCGTCCCGCGCGCGCTCCATCGCCTCGCGGCGGGTCGGGTTGGTGGACATGTTGAAGCCCATCGCCACCTCGTTGCGCCGGTCCTGCGGCTCCACCAGCACGATCGTATGGACCAGGGGGCCTTCGCTCTCCGGCCAGACCCGGAACTTCGGGTACCCGCCGCTGCGCATCTCCGCTTCGAGTTGCCGCACCTCCTCGCTCGGAATGCGGATCGATACTCCGACCCCCTGGATGCCGGGATAGCGGACGTGGACGTTCAAGCTGCGGATGTAGGCGCGGAGGAGGTCGCGCGGCATCCCCGGATCGGCGACAACCAGCCCACGCGTCGCGGTGAGCACGTTCACGTAGGTTTCGATGCGGGACTGGATCGCGTCGCGGGTCGACTGCACGGCATTGTCGAAGCGCGCCCGGTCAGCGTCGCGGGTCGAGCTCCAGACATACCAGGTCGCCAGGAGCGTCAACGCCACGAAGACGCCGAGGACGAACCAGGGAAGAGCTCCTTCTGGACGCTTTGGTGAGCTCATGCGCGAGGAAGGATATGCAATGAACGCGCAGCATGGACGCCGGCGAGCCTCCCGCTCGCCCATGCCCACTGAAAGTTGTAGCCGCCGATGCGCCCGTCGACGTCGAGGATTTCCCCGCAGAGATAGAGTCCCGCGCACTTGCGGGAGGCCATCGTGGAGAGGTCGATCTCACTCAGCGGAATCCCCCCCGCCGTGACCTCGGCGTAGTCGAACCCGCGGTCGCGCGTCACCGGAATCGGTTGCTCCACGAGGGCGCGGACGATCCGCCGCCGGTCGTCTTTGGTGAGTGAAGCCAGCGGTCCCGACTGCGCCAGCGTCTCCAGCAGCCGCTCCGGAAGCCGTCCCCGCAGCACGCTGGCGATCGTCGCGCGCGGATTCCGCTCCCGCACGAGCTGCGCTTCGAGCGACTCGAACGTCTCGCCGGGCAGAAAGTTGGCCACGAGGCTGGCGCCGTCTTTCCGCGCAGCGATCCAATGCCGCGAGATGTCCAGCGCCAGCGGTCCGCTGAGGCCAAAGTGAGTGAACAGCAGCGATCCGCGATGCCGCACCAGCACCTTCCCGGAGCCGGAGCGAACGGAGAGCTCCGCCTCGACGCTGGTGCCGCTCAGCGTGGTGACCCAGTGCCCGTCTTCGACGAGCAGCGGCACCAGCGCCGGAAAGACCTCGGTGACGGTGTGCCCGAGGGTGCGCGCCAGCAGATAGCCGCCCCCATCGCTGCCGGTCCTGGGGACACTGCGGCCGCCGGTGGCAAGAATGACGGTGCGGGCGGTGAGGGCGGTGCCATCGGCCAAGGTAAGTCCTATAGGACCAATAGGACCTATGGGACCTATACCCGCCACCCTTGCCCCGGTTCTAACCTCCACCCCTTCGCATTCGCGCAGCAGGGCGTCAACAACAGTGCGCGCCTTATCTGTTACCGGAAACAGCTTGCCCGTCTCTTCACGCTTCAGCCCCACTCCCATCGCGGCGAACCACTCCACCGTCTGCTCCACCGTGAACGTCCGCAGCACCTTCCCCACGGCGTTCCGGTTGCCGTTGAAATCGTCGGCGTGCACCACGTCGTGGGTCACGTTGCAGCGGCCGCCGCCGGAGATCAGGATCTTCGCGCCGATCTTCGGCGCGCCGTCGAGCAACACGATCCGCGCGGACGGCGCCGTCCTCCGGGCGAAGATCGCCGCGGTGAGGCCGGCCGCGCCGGCGCCGACGATGGCGAGGTCGTAATCCGTCGTCACGGGGCGAACAGTCTCACAGCCCAACCTGTTTCGTAACCACCATGAGACGTTGGAGCCTCACCCCCTGTGCGACTATCCTCCGCCGCATGCGCCGCACGCTCCTCCTGCTCGTCACTCTGCTCCTGACCGCGCCGGTCTTCGCCCGCGATGCCGCCCAGCTCCAGCTCGCGGTGCGGAAGCTCGGGGTCATCGGCAGCGCCCTCTACGTCGCCGCACACCCCGACGACGAGAACACGGCCATGCTCGCCTGGCTCGCCAACGACCGCCTGTACCGCACCGCCTACCTCTCCGTCACGCGCGGCGACGGCGGGCAGAACCTGATCGGCGAAGAGAAGGGTCCGCTCCTCGGAATCATCCGCACCCACGAGCTCCTGGCGGCGCGGCGCATCGACGGCGCGGAGCAGATGTTCACCCGGGCCATCGACTTCGGCTACTCCAAGTCGCCGCAGGAGACGCTGAAGATCTGGGGCCACGACCACGTCCTCGGCGACGTGGTCTGGGCCATCCGCAAGTTCCAGCCCGACGTGATCATCACCCGCTTCCCCTCCACCGGCGAAGGGGGCCACGGACACCACACCGCCTCGGCCATGCTCGCCGAGGAAGCCTTCGTCGCTGCGGCCGACCCGCTGAAGTATCCCGAACAGCTTCGCTACGTCTCCACCTGGCAGGCGAAGCGGATCTTCTGGAACCGCTTCTCGTTCGGCCGGCCGATCGACCCGAACGATCCCGCGGTCGCGAAGTCGCTGCGCGTCGATCTCGGCACCTACAACCCGATCCTCGGCCGCGCCTACACCGAGATCGCCGCCGAGAGCCGCAGCATGCACAAGAGCCAGGGCTTCGGCTCGGCCGAGCGCCGCGGCTCGCTGCTCAACTACTTCGACCACCGCGGCGGCGCTCCTGCCGAGAAGGACCTCTTCGAAGGCGTCGACCCGGCGTGGTCGCGCTATCCGGGCGGCGAGAAGCTCGGCGCGATCTTCAAGCAGGCCGCCGACACCTTCGACCCGAAGAACCCCCAGGCCGTCCTGCCGCTGCTGATCCAGGCCCACGGTGCGATGGAGCAGCTCCTCGCCGACCCGAACTGGGGCTACCAGAGCCGCCCCTGGATGGAAGCGAAGAAGCAGGATCTGCTCAACGTCATCCGTGACACCGCCGGCATCGCCATCGACGTCGCCGCCGGCGACTCCTCGATCACGCCCGGCGGCGAGCTGCCGGTCAGCGTCACCGTCGTCAACCGCTCCGACTATCCCTTCCGCCTCTCCATGGTGGCCTCGCTCCACGCAAAACCGAGCAAGGCCCCCGGCGTGCTGCTGGAGAACAACAAGCCGGTCAAGACCGACCTGACGATCGGGCTCTCGCCGGCCTACGACTACTCGCAGCCCTACTGGCTCGACGCGCCACCGTCGGCCGGTCTCTACATGGTCGACCAGCAGACCGACATCGGCCGGCCGGACAACCGCGCCGAGCTTCCGATCAACGTCACCCTCGACGACCTGGAGATGAACACCCTCATCTTCAGCGTCCCCCTTGTCTATCGCTGGACCGACCCGGTGCAGGGCGAGCGCGTACGGAACGTCGACGTCGTCCCGTCGATCTCGGTCAAGCTCGCCTCCGGCGTCTACCTCTTCCCGGAAACGAAGCCGCGGCCGGTCACCCTCCTGATGCGCGCCACGGCGCCGGTCGAAGGGAAGGCGCGCCTCCGTGTACCCGAAGGCTGGAAAGTCGAGCCGGAGTCACAGCCGGTGAAGTTCGCGAAGAAGGGCGATGAAGTGCGCGCCGGCTTCACCGTGACGCCCCCCACCGGCGAGACCATCGGCACGATCCTCGGGGAAGTGCTCCTGGAAGGGGGCGGCGTCATGAACGCTGGTATCGTCGACATCACCCACAACCACATTCCCGCCCAGCGCATCCTCGGCGAGGCGACGGCGAAGGTCGTCCGCGCCGACATCAGGCGCCGCGGCAACCGGGTCGGCTACATCATGGGCTCCGGCGACGAAGTCCCGAACATCCTCCGCCAGGTCGGTTACGAGGTCACCCTGCTGACCGACGAAGACCTCGACCGCGGCGACTTCTCCCACTTCGACGCCATCGTCACCGGCATCCGCGCCTACAACACCCGCGACCGCCTCGCCGTCGCGCACGAGAAGCTGATGCGGTACGTCGAGAACGGCGGCACGATGGTCGTCCAGTACAACACCGCCAACGCCCTCGACGACCTCGCCGTCCCCGTGCCGGGACCGTACCCGTTCAAGATCTCCCGCGACCGCGTCACCGTCGAAGAGGCGCCGGTGAAGCTGCTCGACGCCACGCACCCCGTGCTCGCCGCGCCGAACAAGATCACCTCCCGCGACTTCGACGGGTGGGTCCAGGAGCGCGGCCTCTACTTCCCCGGCGAATGGGACGCGAAGTACACCCCCGTCCTCTCCACCAACGATCCCGGCGAGCCCGAAAAGCCGGGCGGCCAGCTCGTCGCCCGCCACGGCAAGGGCGTCTTCGTCTACACCGGCTACGCGTGGTGGCGGCAGTTGCCGGCCGGCGTACCGGGAGCGATCCGGGCGTTCGTGAACCTGGTGTCTGCCAGGTAGACCGGGGATCGGCTTCGAGAACGTTTAGAACGAAATGCAGAATGCAAAATGCTAAATGCAAAATTGAAAAACCCGCCCGCCTCCCCTTTTCCATTCTGCATTTTGCATTTTGCATTCTGCATTTCGTCTCTCACCCATGACTGAGATTCCTCCGCCACCCATCCTCGGTTCCTGGCGCAACCTCTACGCCGCGGTGCTGCTCGCGCTGGCCGCCGAGGTCGTGCTGTTCTATGTCTTCACGAGGGCGTTCGCGTGAGGCCTCTCGACTGGGTCGTGCTCGCCGGCACGCTCGCGGCGATCGTTCTGTACGGGATGTGGAAAGGGCGGCGGCAGGACCGCCTCGCCCAGTACCTCCTCGCCGACCGGCAGTTGCAGTGGTACACGGTCGCGCTGTCGGTCATGGCCACGCAGGCCAGCGCGATCACGTTCCTGTCGACGCCGGGGCAGGCCTACACCGACGGGATGCGCTTCGTGCAGTTTTACCTCGGGCTGCCGGTGGCGATGGTCATCCTCTCCATCACCGCCGTCCCGATCTATCACCGCCTGAAGGTCTTCACCGCCTACGAGTACCTGGAGACCCGCTTCGGCGTGGGGATGCGGGCGGTCACGGCGATCCTCTTCCTGATTCAGCGCGGCCTCGGCACGGCCATGACCCTCTACGCGCCGGCGCTGATCGTCTCGCTGGTCCTCGGCTGGAACATCCACCTGACCACGCTCGTCATCGGCGCGCTGGTCATCCTCTATACCGCCAGCGGCGGCACGAAGGCCGTGTCCTGGACGCAGACCCATCAGCTGCTGATCTCCCTGTCCGGCATGGCCATCGCCATGATCATCGCCATCCGCTCCCTCCCCGAGAGCGTCGGCTTCGTCGACGCCATCCGCGTGGCCGGCCGGATGGGACGCATCAACGTCATCGACTTCTCCTTCGACCTCTCCACGCCGTACAACTTCTGGTCGGGCCTCTTCGGCGGCCTGATGGTGGCGCTGGCGTACTTCGGCACCGACCAATCGCAGGTGCAGCGCTATCTCACCGGCGAGACCATCACCCAGAGCCGCCTCGGCCTGCTCTTCAACGGCCTGGTCAAGGTGCCGATGCAGTTCTTCATCCTCTTCGTCGGGGCGATGGTCTTCGTCTTCTACCAGTTCGTCGCCCCGCCGCTGTCGTTCAACCCCGTACAGACCGAGAAGGTGCGCGCGAGCCAATACGCCGCCGACTACGCGAGCCTCGAGGCGACCCACCGGACGACGTTCGAGCAGAAACGCGCCGCCGCGACGGGGCTCGTCGCCGCGATGGACGCAAACGACGCTAACGCGGTCGAGACCCGCTCCGCCGCCCTGCGCACGCTGCAGCAGCGCGACCAGGAGACCCGCAAAGCCGCGTCCGACCTGATCCGGAAGAACGACGCCAAGGCCGACGCCGCCGACACCGACTACGTCTTCCTCACCTTCGTCATGCAGAACCTGCCGGCCGGTCTCGTGGGACTGCTGCTGGCGTCGATCTTCTGCGCGGCCATGTCCGCCACCGCCTCAGGCCTCAACTCCCTCGCCTCGACGAGCGTGGTCGACGTCTGGAAGCGCCTCCTCTGGCGCGACCTCAGCGATCACGGCTACGTGATCCTGTCGAAGTGGATGACCGTCACCTGGGGTGTCTTCTGCATCCTCTTCGCCCTCTACGCCAACCAGCTCGGATCGCTGATCGTGGCGGTGAACAAAGTCGGCTCGTTCTTCTACGGCACGATGCTGGCGATCTTCCTGGTCGCCTTCTACCTGCCGCGCGTCAAAGGCACGGCCATGCTGTGCGGCGCCATCGTCGCGCTGGGTGCCGTGATCCTCTGCTCGCTCTACACGAACATGGCCTGGCTCTGGTGGAACGTGGTGGGGTGCGGGGTCGGGGTCGGGGCGGCGGTGCTGTTTCAGCTGGTGCTGCCGAAACGCAACTCACAAGTCCCATCGGTCCCATAAGTCCCATTCGTCCCATGGGACCTATGGGACCCATGGGACAAATGGGACAAAGGCTTACTACTTCTTCCAGCGATCGACGTTCTCGCGCACTACGCCCGCAAAGTCGGCCTGGTCGGCTCTGGCGGCGGCGATGGCGCGCTCGCCGTAGCGGATGGCGTCGGCCTTGTTGCCGGCGCGCTCGGCGATGCGGGCCTTCAGGTACAGGTTGGCGATGTTCTCCTGCGTCTTGAGCGACTGGTCGAGCCAGGCGTTGATCTCGGCGTCGGTGGCGGCGCCCTTGTTCTCGAAGGCGAAGGCTGCGGCCGAGTACGGGGTGCGCCAGTCGGGATTCATGGCGTTGCGGAACGAGGTCATGGTCCGCTCGGTCGACTTCGTGTCGACGGTGAACGGCACCGCGATCTTCTCCCAGCGGAGGACGATCTTCGCGGTGTCGGTCGTCATCTCCGGCACCTCGAAGCCCATCCACTCGCGATGCTCCGCCGCCTGCGGCGTCGCCTCGACCTTCAGGACGTCCTTGGCCGGGTCATAGCTGTAGCTTCCCCACTGGTCGGCCACGCTGTTGAAGTGGATCGTCCACTTGTCCGGGCCGGGGGTGGTGTGGAGGCTGTAGGTGCCCTTGGCGAGCTTCTGGCCATTGATCCAGACGTCGTCGCTGAAGGTGATGGTGGTCGCCTCGTTCGCGCCAGTGCGCCAGACCTTTCCGGCCGGCACCAGCTCGCCCCAGATATTGCGTCCCTTCACCCCGGGACGGCTGTACTTGATGGTGACGTCGGTCAGCCCGACCGTCTGCGTCAGCGTCGCAGCCGGGCTGACGCGCGGAGAGCGCACCTGGCCGAGGGCGGTAGTGGCGATGAGAAGCGTGAGACCTGCGATGAGTGATTTGCGCATTGATCCTCCTGTTTTTGTTCGGGGCGGATGCTAGCAGGATTGAGGATTGAGAATTGAGGATTGAGGATGAAACCGGGGCGGGCGGGCAATCCTCAATCCTCAATTCTCAATCCTCAATCCCAACTGATCCACCGCGCCTCGAACAGCGTCCTCTCTCCCCGCCCGTCCGTCACCTCGACCTGCACGTCCGTCTTCTGGTCGACGCCGGGAGGCCGCTTCTCGAAGACGGCCACGTAGCGGGTGCGGGTGAAACCCAGCCCGGGACAACGCGCCTCGAGGTGCCGGTCGCCCACGAGGTTCGCGCGGACGCGCTCGCGGTGGTTGTCGAAGAGCAAGTCCACGGAGCGGATTCCGTGGGGCGAGATCACCCACCCGGAGAAGATCGCGCGCCCTTCTTCGAAGCGGGTGCCGCCCGGGGGAAAGTCGAGGGCGCCCATGGTGCCGGGGCCGCAGGTGGGGTTGCCGGCTAACCAAGGGCCAAGGGCCGAGGGCCGAGGGCCAAGGGGGGTTCCCTCGGCTCTCGGCCCTTGGCCCTCGGCCCTCGCAACAGCAAACACCCAATCCCCCTCGATCGGGGTGTGAAAGCCCCCCACGAACCGCAAGCGCCCCCGCGCAAGCTCGCGGGTCACCCACTCCTTCGTCGGCCCCGTGCGGTCCCCCAGCATGTCGGCGTGCACCACCACCAGCCCGACCCCAGCCTCGCGCAACGCGCCCACGAACCGGTCATCCAGCTCGTTCCACAGCCGCGTCAGCTCGTGATACCGCGGCGGGGAGAAACCGGAGATGCCGTTGGCCATCCGCTGCCCATGCGCCGTCGCACGGAGCATGTAGAGATACTCCGGCCCGGCCGACCCGATCGGCAGTTCCACGATCGCGCGCGGGGGCTGTTTCGCCAGCCACCGATAGACCTCCGGCGCCTCGGGGATGGCCATGTACCAGCGCACCGGCCCCGCCCACAGCTCCACCACCAACGCGACCGGCACCACCAGCGCCAGCCAGCGCTTCCGCCGCGCCAGTACCGCCGTCACCACCGCGATCAGGATCGACAGGCCGATGTAGGCGATCACCGCCCATCGCGCGGGTGACCGCACCGCCCGGAACCCCGGGACCCCGCCGAAAAGGAACTGGTGAAAGAAGAAGTTCAGCCCGAGCGAACCGGCGAAGCCGAGCACGATCAACAGCCAGCCAAGGGCGAGCTGCGGCTTCCACCGCCGCCACGCCGCAAAGGCCGCCAGCGCCGCCGCGTAAGCCAGCGCGCCCGGATACAGCTTTCGTTCCGGTTCCTCCACCCCCGGCAGCCAGTCGAGCGGCATGGCCGAGAAGCGGAGCACCTCCTCCGCCGAGCGCTGCATCCCGTACAGCTTCGCCACTACCGCGTACGGATAGAGAAACGGCGCCAGGAGCAGCAGCGCGCCGGCCGTCGCGAGAGCCAGCTCGCGCCAATGCTCCCGCGGCAGCAGCAGCACCGCCACGATCGCCGCCGCCAGCGCGCCGAAGAAGAGGAAATGGATGTTCGTCAGCCCGTTCATCAGGAAGACCGCCGCAAAGGCGATGGCCCGCTTCCGCGTCGGCTTCTCCGCGTAGCGCAGCAGCGCCAGAAAGAGCAGCGGCAGCCAGCCCCCCTGGATGTGCTGCACGTGCGCGAGATGGACGAAACGCCACGGCACGAACGCGTAGAAGATCCCGGCTGCCAGTCCCGCCGTCCACGACCCGGTCAGGCGCCGTCCGAGCAGGTACGCGGCGAAGCCGCAGAAGGCGAAGCCGGCCAGCATGGCCATGTTGTAGGCGGCGATCGGCCCCATCCCGAGCACCCGCAGCGGGAAGAGCAGCACTGCCAGCCCGTAGAGGTTTTCGCTGAAGGCCAGCGAGTATCGCGCGGGGTGGAAGGCGTTCGCATGGAACAGCGACAGCGGGTCGGAGAAGGTCGCCCGCCAGTCCCAGTCGAGGATCCAGATGTTGATGTACGGATCGCCCGGGTCGGAGACGGCCCGGTCGAGATTCGGCGCCAGCGGCCAGGTCATCCCGACGCTCAGCGCGATCAACAGCAGTGCCGCTGCGGCGTCTTGCCTGGTCATGCGGGGGGGATGCTAAAGTAAGTACATGCCTCCCGCCATTCCATTTACCGGCAACTTCGAAGACCTCTCCACCGATCGCGGTTACCAGTTCAAGTTCTACTGCGAAAAGTGCAACAACGGCTACATGTCGTCGTTCCAGACCTCCAAGATGGGGATGCTCGGATCGGCGGCCCGCGTGGCCGGCGGCCTGTTCGGCGGCGTCTTCGGACGCGTCGCCGACAGCGCCTACGAAGTCCAGCGCGCCGTCGGCGGCCCCGCCCACGACTCGGCGCTCAAGGAAGCCGTCACCGAGATCTCCCCGACCTTCAAGCAGTGCAACCGCTGCGGCAACTGGGTCTGCGGCCCGATCTGCTGGAACAAGAAGGCCGGCCTCTGCGAAAACTGCGCGCCCGACCTCGACGAGGAAATGGCCGCCGCCCAGGCCGAAGCCGCCCGCGAGCAGATCCACGAAAAAGCGCGCACCGTCGACTGGACCAAACAGCGCGACGTCAAGCAGGTCTCCGGTGCCGTCTGCCCCGAATGCGGAGCCAAGACCCAGGGCGGCAAGTTCTGTCACGACTGCGGCGCCTCGTTGAATGCAAAACGGGGCTGCCAGCAGTGCGGGCATGAGGCCGAGGGAAGCCCGAAGTTCTGTCCGGAGTGCGGGCAGAAGTATTGACGCCTGTCATCCCGAGCCCGCAGAACCTCCCCCTCGAGGAGAAAGCATGGCGGCGAGGGACCTGGGGGGCGGGGGAGCGATGCACGCTCATCCCACCCCCTCCCGCCCAGGTCCTTCGCCGCCATGCTTCCCGCTGCGTGGGGAACTCCGGCGGGCTCAGGATGACAGATGGATGACAGGATGCGGGCGCTCCGCTTGCACTCGCAGCGACCCGTGACTCACACCACCATCGTCCTCTTCGGCGGACCCTCCGACGAGCGTCACGTCTCCGTTGCCTCGGCTCAGGCCATCGTCCGCGTCCTCCCCAACGCTTTCGCCTGGTACTGGGCGCCCGAGGGCGCCGTTTACGACGTCAACCCCAAAGACCTCCTCTCCCACCAGCGCCCCTTCGAGCTCGATTTCCTCCCCGCCCGCCCGGCGATCTTTCCGAACCTCGAGCAGGCGCTCGACACGATGCCCGTCGACAACCCCGTCCTCCTGCTCGCCCTGCATGGCACCGGGGGCGAGGACGGGCCGTTGCAGGAGATGCTGGAGAAACGCGGGATTCCGTTCACCGGCTCCGGCTCCGTTGCCAGCGCGGCGGCGTTCGACAAGGAGCAGGCGAAGGAAATGTTGAAAGGCCACGTCCGCCTCGCCGAGTCGCGCGTCGCGCGCACCGCGGCGGAGGTCCGGCCGATGATCGAAGAGATGCTCTCGCGGCACGAGCGCCTCGTCCTCAAGCCGCTCGCCGCCGGTTCGAGCCGCGGCCTTTTCTTCCTCGGCCGCAACGACGATGCCGAAGACGTGGCCGAGAAGGTCGTCGCCCGCGGGATCCCCTACATCATCGAGCAGTTCGTGCAGGGACGCGAGCTCACCTGCGGCGTCATCGACAGCGGGGACGGTCCGGCGGCGCTGCCGGTGATCGAGATCGAGGTCGATCCGAACCGCACCTTCGACTACGAGGGCAAGTACCTCGGCGCCGGCACGCGGGAGATCTGTCCGGCCGACATCCCCGAGGCAATGGCCGCCGAGGCGCAGGAGACTTCGGTCGCCGCCCACATAGCCCTCGGCTGTGAGGGCTATTCGCGCAGCGACCTCATCGCCGCCGAGGACGGCATCTACTACCTCGAGACCAACACCCTCCCCGGCCTCACCGCCAGCTCGCTCGTGCCGCAGGAACTGAAGGTCGTCGGGATCGAGTTCCGCGAATTTCTCGAGCGGCAGGTGGAACTGGCGCTGGAGCGGGCGCAGCGCGTCCCCGCCAGCCCCAAGGTCGCAAGCAACCAGCAACCAGGAACCAGCAACATTCTGACCGGGTCCGCGTAAAATAAAATCACAGTGGACATCACCAGCATCGCCCTGGCGGCCCTTCTCGGGCTCGGCCTGTCGGCATCGACGGGATTGAACACCTTTCTGCCGCTGCTGCTGTTCGCCGCGGCGGCGCGGTTCCACATCGCCGGGATCACGCTCGGTTCGAAATTCGACTGGCTGACGTCCGACGTGGCGATGATCGTCCTGATCATCGCCTGCGTAGTGGAGATCATCGCCGACAAGGTGCCGGCGGTCGACCACTTCCTCGACTCCGTCGGCACGTTCGTCCGGCCCGTGGCGGCGAGCATCGCCGCCGGCGCGGCGCTGACGGGGGCGAACGTCGACCCGACCGTCGCCGCCATCGGCGGGATCATCATCGGGACACCGGTCTCGCTCGGCTTTCACACCCTGAAGGCGGCGACGCGGGTCGGCTCGACCGCCACGACGTTCGGCTGCGCGAACCCGGTCCTCTCCCTGATCGAAGACGTCGTGGCGCTCTGTCTGAGCGTCCTGGCCATCTTCGCCCCGATCGTCGTCCCGATCGCCCTCGTCCTGATCGCCTGGGCGCTTTGGACGGTCGTCAAGCGGCTGCGCCGGACGTCTGCGGAGACCGGCGCACCTGCACCAGGCATCAGGTAACTACCGCGTTTCCGCGTTCAGCACGGTAATCCGCCCCTCCACCGCCGGCGCGAGCGGCCCTTCGCTCTTTCGGAGCTGTTCGATGACCGTGTCGCGGATGGGGGCGGCGTAAAAGATCTGGACGCGGTCGGCAGGGACGTTCTTCATGACCGCCTCGGCGCCGTCGCCGCCGGCGGCGATGAAGTCGGGCATGACCACGGTGTAGAGTTTTTCCGGATCGAGCGGGGTGCCGTCGGCGCGGGTGACGCTCTGAAAGCGCTCCAACCCCTTTTTCGAGGCGTCGTAGGTGTAGCGGAGGCCGCTGACCTGCATGATCCCGCGCGCGCCGGTGGTGGTGTTCCGCAGCAGCTCAGCGATCTCGGCGCCGCTGAGGATGGCCATGGCCGGGTAGTTGTCGAACGGGCTGACCGCGAAGATGTCGCCGTAGGTCAGGTCTCCGGCCGGCAGGTCCATCCGGATGCCGCCGGAGTTCATGACCGCGAAATCGGCGCCTGTGGCAACGCGGAGGGTATCGGCGAGGAGGTCGCCGAGGGCCGATTCGCCGGAAAAGGCCCGGGTGAAGGCGGCGGCGGTGGTGATGCCGACCTTCTCGTCGCGCTTCGCGGCTACGCGCCGCAGGTACGGCTCGATCACCGTCGCCACGCGGGTGTCGGGGACGATCCGCTCGCCGCCGTACATCCGCGGGACCAGCTTCGCTCCCTCCGGCGCAGTGCGCGGGTCGCACCTGTCCGTCCCCTCGTAGACGAACGAGCAGATCATCGTGTGCGGGCGGATGTCGCTCTTCGTGACCCGGTTGTTCTCGGTGTCGATCCAGAGGTCGACCGCGGAAAACTCACGGCTCTGCGCCAGCCCCTGCACCGTCGGGACGCCCTTGACGTAATGGCGCATGTTGGCGTGCGTATGGCCGGCGAAGAAGGCGTCGATGGTCCCCTGGGGGAGCTTCTCCATGAACCCCATCACCTCGTGGCCGTGCTCGCAGCTCGCCACCAGCCCGTGCGGCTCGTCCATGTCGGTGCAGCGGCCCCCCATGTGGGCGATCACGATCACCGCGTCGGCCCCCGCCTTCCGCAGCTCGCGGGCGGAGTCGACCGTCGCCGCCACCGGGTCGGTGAACTGCAGCGACTCGACGTTGATGGCCATGGTCACGTTCGGTGTGTCAGGGGTGGAGAGGCCGATGATGCCGATCCGCGCGCCGCCGGAGCGGACCAGGATGTATTTCTTCGCCCAGGCGGGCGTCTTCCCGGTGGCCTTCTCGACCATGTTGGCCGAGAGGAGGGGGAACATGGCCAGGTCGGCATTGCGCTTCAACGCGCCCAGGGCGTCGTCTCCCGGCTTGCGCGGAATGGCCTCGGGGCCGATCGGGCCGAAATCGAACTCGTGGTTTCCGACGGCGGCCGCGGTGTAGCCGATGCGGTTGTAGCCGCGGACCATCGCCTCCCCCTCGAACATGTTCGACTCCAGGGTCCCCTGGAACATGTCGCCCGAATCGACCACGAGCACCCGGCCGCCATGCTCCTCGCGGAGCGCCTCGATGTAGGTCGCCAGCGCCGGCAGCCCGCCCCACACGACTCCCTCCCCTCCGCCCGGGGGTGTCTCGATGTGCCCGGCAAACCAGCCGTGGACGTCGGTGGTGCCGACGATGACGACGTGGACCGGCCCCGCCGGCTGGCGCACCGATGCGCAGGCGGATGCCAGGAGGAACAGAAACAGGGGGAAGGACCGTTTCATCACGAGGGATTATAGGGGCCGCCGGGCGGGGCCTCGTTACGTTGCTGGTTGTCTGTGAGGCATCGCCTGGGCGACACTGCACGGGAAATGAGCAACCAGTAACACCCGATGCGCCGCATGTCTTACCAGCTCGCAGCGACCGCAGTCGCCTTGTTACACCTCCTTTTCATCCTGTTCGTCCTCTTCGGCGCGTTTCTCGTGCTGCGGTGGCCGCGCCTGATGTGGCTGCACCTGCCCGCGGCGGCGTGGGGCGTGCTCATTGAATTCTTCGGCTGGTGGTGCCCGCTGACGAAGTGGGAGAACTACTTCCTCCGCGAGGCGGGGCGCGCCGGCTACAGCGGCGGCTTCGTTGCGCACTACATCATGCCCATCATTTACCCCCCCGGCCTGACCCGGGAGCTGGAGATCGCCATCGGGATCTTCGTCCTCGTGCTCAACGCCGCAATCTATGTAAGAGTGTTCCGATAGATGTCAGCAGCCATACCTCAACACCCCGTCGACACCCTCGACACCACCTTCGCCACCCTCGGCCTCAGCGCCGAGGTCGTCACCACCATCGAAAAGATCGGCTTCGTCCACCCGACACCCATCCAGGCGGCGGTCATTCCGACCTGCCTGACCGGCAAGGACGCCATCGGCCTGGCCCAGACCGGCTCCGGCAAGACCGCGGCGTTCGTCCTGCCGATGGTCGAGAAGCTCGTCCACGGGCGCGGCGTCCGCGGGCTGATCCTCGCCCCTACACGCGAGATCGCCCTGCAGACCAAGGCCTTCCTCGACCTGTTCGGCAAGCACCACGAGCTGGACACGGCGTGTCTCATCGGGGGAGTCAAGATGAAGCCGCAGTTCGACGCCCTGCGGGCCGGCCCCGACATCGTCGTGGCCACGCCGGGCCGCCTGCTCGACCACGTGAAGCGCCGCAGCCTGGACATCGGCAAGGTCGAGATCCTGGTCCTCGACGAGGCTGACCACATGCTCGACCTCGGCTTTCTCCCGCAGATCCGCGACGTCCTGAAGCGCCTCCCGCGCGAACGGCAGACGATGATGTTCTCGGCCACGATGCCCGACTCGATCGAGATGATCGCCCGCGACTTCATGCGCGACCCGGTCCGCGTCGACATCATGCCCGAGGGAGGAGCGGCGGAGGGAATCACCCACCGCGTCTACGTCGTCAAGGAAGAAGACAAGCGCAACGCCCTGGTCGCCCTCCTCGAGCAGGAGCTCGGCTCGACCCTGGTCTTCACCCGCCGGAAGATCGACGCCGAATGGCTTTACTCCGTGCTGGAGCGCAAAGGCCATCCGGTGACCCGCATCCACGCCGACCAGTCGCAGGGCAAGCGCGTCGACGCCCTGAAGACCTTCCGCGAAGGGCAGCACCGTATCCTCGTCGCCACCGACATCGCCGGCCGAGGGATCGACATCCCCGGCATCGAGCACATCATCAACTTCGACATCCCCGAAAACACCGAGGACTACGTCCACCGCGCCGGCCGGACGGCCAGAGGCCGCGCCAAAGGCATCGTCGCCACCATCGCCACCTGGCAGGACCTCCCCATGGTCCGCAAGATCGAAGAGACCCTCGGCGAAAAGATCCCCCGCTGCACCGTCGCCGGGGTCGAGGCCTGGGAGGAGTCGGAGAAGAAGCCGGCGAGTAGGGAGAGACGGCGGGTGTGATCGTACCCCCGGACCTGAAGAGCGAGCCCTTACACCCCGCGCCCCATCCCCGAGACTTCAGCCGGAAGACCTACGACTTCGCAGGCGAGGGGTGAAGGATGAAACGCGAGGGTGTCGCGACGAAATGCGAGGGTGCAGGGATGAACTCTGAAGTATCAGGGATCAAACCTGAAGTGTCAGGGATCGAGTCTGAAGTGTCAGGGATCGAGTCTGAAGTATCAGGGATCAACTCTGAAGTGTCAGGGATCGAATCTGAAGTATCAGGGATCGAATCTGAAGTGTCAGGGATCAAACCTGAAGTATCAGGGATCAACTCTGAAGTGTCAGGGATCAAATCTGAAGTGTCAGGGGTGAAATTCAAGGTCTCAGGGATCAAATCTGAGGGTGTCAGGGATCAAACGTTAACCCCTTACGTGACGCTCGGAGCGTTGGCTTTCTGAATGTAACCCGCACCGAACTTCTCCCGCAGCACGTCCCCCCACTCCCCCTCCGCCACCTCCCGCTCCTCCC
>Ga0190275_10000177_pt1 | contig 68269 bp, 50 predicted proteins | sample Popmic550T_FD_133745 | JGI IMG/M metagenome (GOLD analysis project Ga0190275, IMG submission 133745) | Populus adjacent soil microbial communities from riparian zone of Yellowstone River, Montana, USA - 550 T | ecosystem: Environmental > Terrestrial > Soil > Riparian zone > Trees stand | place...
ATGAGCGGCGAGTGGACGGGCATCAGCCTGGAGCAGAAGGAGAGCGGCGGGCAGACGCTGGCCATCTTCGGCATGGGCCTGGTCTTCGTGTTCCTGGTGCTCGCGGCCCAGTACGAGAGCTTCAGCCTGCCCTTCGTGGTGATCCTCTCGGTGCCGCTGGCCATCCTGGGCGCGCTGGGGCTGCAGATGGCGCGGGGGCTGGCCAATGACGTGTTCTGCCAGGTGGGACTGGTGATGCTGGTGGGCCTGGCGAGCAAGAACGCCATCCTCATCGTGGAGTTCGCCGAGCAGCTGCGCGAGCAGGGCAAGAGCGCGGTGGAGGCGGCGATCGCCGCGGCCGAGGTGCGGCTGCGGCCCATCCTGATGACGTCCATCGCCTTCCTGCTGGGCGTGGTGCCACTGATGCTGGCCACGGGGGCTGGCTCCGCTGCACGCAACTCGCTGGGCACGGCCATCTTCGGCGGAATGCTCGTCTCCACCGTGGTCAACCTCATCTTCATCCCCGGGCTGTACGTCCTGGTGCAGCGGCTGCGCGGCGAGGCAAAGCGGGCAGGCGCGGACAACGAGGAAGCCATCGCGCCCGCTCCCTCGCCCTGAGGTTCGCTCCAGGGCGGCACCATCGTCCTGGATAATCAGGATTCCTGGAATTAGTGTGGGCGTCCTCCCTGATTGAGGAGGAGCCCCCATGCTGTCGTCCGCCGCCGGAATCCTTGTAGCCGTAGCGCTTGCCGTCTCGCCGCTCGCCGTCCATGCAGGAGCCCCATCGGAGCCCACGCTCCGGGGGCCGAGCGCGGGTGTCGAGGCGACCTCGCTCCCCTCGGTCATCATCGCGCGGGTGTCGTTCAAGTCCCGAGCGGATCTCGACGAGCTCGCGGAGCGGTTGGACCTCACGGCGGCGGTGGACTCCGAGAAGAGGACGGTGGAGGCGGTGCTCTCGCCCGAGGAGTACGGCGCGCTGGTGAAGGAGGGGCGACGCGTGGAGCTCCTGGAGGAGCAGACGCGGATCATGAACGCGCCGCGCGATGGGATGACGACGCAGGCGACGAACATCCCTGGCTACACGTGCTACCGCACGGTGGATGCGACGTACGCGGCCATGTCGCAGCTCGTCACCACGTACCCGAACCTCGCATCGTGGAACGACATTGGGGACAGCTGGGACAAGGTGACGGCGGGCGGCAAGGTTGGGGATGACATGCGGGTGCTGGTGCTGACGAACAAGTCGCGGCCGGGCCCCAAGCCGCGCTTCTTCCTGATGGGCGCCATCCACGCGCGCGAGTACACGACGGCGGAGCTGGCGGCGCGCTTCGCCGAGCAGCTCGCGACGAGGTACGGCACGGATCCCGAGGCCACCTGGCTGCTGGACTACAACGAGCTGCACGTGGTGGTGCAGTCCAACCCGGACGGCCGCCGCGTGGCGGAGACGGGGCTGTCCAAGCGCAAGAACACCAACACGAGCCAGGGCTCCTGCACGACGACGTCGTGGGGGGTGGATCTCAACCGCAACAGCAGCTTCGACTGGGGCGGGGCGGGCGCGAGCACCAGCGTCTGCAATGACACGTACCGCGGGCGCTCCTTGGCCTCCGAGCCGGAGACTCAAGCGCTGGAGAACTACATCCTCTCGATCTTCCCGGATCAGCGGGGTCCGGGCTCGACGGACCCGGCGCCCGCGGATGCCACGGGGCTGTTGCTGAGCCTGCACAGCTACGGGGGCTACGTGCTCTACCCGTGGGCGACGACCACGACGGCCGCGCCGAACGCCACGCAGCTGCGCACGCTGGGGCGCAAGTTCAACTACTTCAACGGCTACCAGGCGTGCCAGGTGGCCTCGTGCCTGTACGCGGCGTCGGGCTCGACGGATGCGTTCTCGTACGGACGGCTGGGCGTGGCGTCCTTCACCTTCGAGATGGGCGGCGCCTTCTTCGAGAGCTGCACGACGTTTGAGAACACGATCGTGCCTAAGAACATGCCGGCGCTCTGGTACGCCTTCAAGGCGGCGCGGAGGCCGTACCAGAATCCGGCGGGCCCGGACTCGGTGAGCCTCTCGCTGTCGGCGAGCACGGTGGCCCAGGGCACTTCGGTGACGCTCACGGCCCAGGCCAATGACACGCGCTACGGCACCAACGGGGGAACGGAGACGGCGCAGGCGATCGCGGCCGCGCGCTACTCCATTGACGCGCCGTCATGGGTGGCGGGGACGCCGACCTACGCGCTGAGCGCGGTGGACGGCACCTTCAACAGCACCCTCGAGTCGGTCCGGGCGACGGTCTTCACCTCCGGACTGGCGCCGGGGCGGCACACGATCTTTGTGGAGAGCCAGGACGCCAGCGGCAACTGGGGCGTGCCCACGGCCATCTTCCTGACGGTGCAGTAGCCAAGGGCGAGTTGCCGGACGCATCTTCTGCCAACCTGTCTGCTTGTCATACAGGTTCGTTCCGGGCGGCGCCGACGGGCAACCCCGCCTGGTGCTCCGTCCAGCGGTTGTCTCCTCTACCCCAGGGGTGCCGCCTCTGGGGTGAGCACTCCCTCTTCACGCGGGCTCGGCGGCTGACTGGGCCTCCTGCTTCACCGGCAGCACGATGCGGAACGTCGTTCCTGCGCCCGGCTCGCTTCGCACCTCGATGCAGCCGCGGTGCCGGGCGACGATGCTGTACGAGAGCGACAGCCCCAGCCCCGTCCCCTTCCCCACGGGCTTGGTGGTGAAGAACGGGTCGAAGATGCGCGTCTGGATCTCCGGCGAGATCCCCTCTCCGTTGTCGGAGATCTCGACGAAGATGTGCTCACCATCGCTCTTGCCGGTCCGCACGGTGATCGTCCCGCGCTTGCCTTTGATGGCCTGGGCGGCGTTGACCAGCATGTTCAGGAAGACCTGGTTGAGCTGGGACGGCAGGCACTCCACCTCTGGGAGCTGGCCGTACTCCCGGATCACGTCCGCGACGTATTTGACCTCGTTGTTCACGATGTTGAGCGTGCTGTCGAGCCCCTTGTGCAGGTCCGCCCACTGCCACTGCGCGTCGCTCACGTGTGAGAAGTCCGTCAGGTCCCGGATGATCTGGCGCACCCTGCGGAGCCCGTCCGTGGACTCATCCACCAGATCCACGGCGTCCTCGCGCAGCAGCGCCAGCTCCGCCCCCTCCTTGATGGCGGCCAGCCGCTGCCGCGCCTCCTCCCCAAGCCCCGCCTCCTCGGCCTCGAAGGCGTCGATGATCTTCAGCAGCTCGGCCACATAGCCGTGCAGTGTGCCGAGGTTGCTGTTCACGAACCCGATGGGGTTGTTGAGCTCGTGCACAAGCCCCGCGGCCAGCTGGCCGATCGACGCCATCTTCTCCGACTGCAGGAGCTGGCTGTGTGTGTCCTCCAGCTTCTTGATCAGTGCCGCCTGCTCCGCCTTCTCCCGGAGCAGCGCTTGTTCAACGTGCTGCCGGTCCACCAGCTCCATGCGCAGCTGAGCATTCCGCTCCGTCAGCTCCTGGGACATCAGCTCCAAGGAGCGCTCGATCAGGTGTCCGTCCTCATCCGCAGCCCGGTAGGCGTCGTTCACCGCGGCCAGAAACGGCGCCAGCTCTGGCGGCAGCCGATCCAGGGCCCCGAAGAACCGCCGGAGCTGTCTCTCGAGCAGCTTGTGGTAGGTCACGATTCGGAGAACGCCGTGATGGTCATGGTCTGGTTGTGGAGCTCGCACCGGTTGGCGCCACCGTTCGGGCTGATCTCTCCATATGAGTAGAAGCCCGTCAGCACAGGATCCGGCCCCAGGACTTCCCTCACGCTCTCGACCTCCTCCTCCACGCGCTGCTTGAGCACCAGCTTGCGGCCCACACAGCTGATCAACACCGCGAGGTCGGGCTTGAAACTTCCCAGCCGCTCCAGCCCCGCGCGCGCCGCGCCTGCAGCCCCGTCGATCAGGCTATCGAAGTTGGCCTTCATCAACCGCGCGTAGGTCCCCTCCGGCACGTCGCCGGCAAAGGTCATGCTCTGCGCCTGCTCGTCAATGCTGAGGACCGTGCGCACCAGGCTGCTGCTGCCCTCCTGTTCGCTCCGGAGCGCCAGGGGAAAACGCAGCGCGGTGGCTGGGAGCCCGGCTGCATGCTCGCCCAGGTATTGCTTGTAGAGCTCCAGCGCGGATCGCCCGTCGAGCTCATAGAGCACGTTGCTCTTGGAGCGGGTGATGAGGCGCTCCGGGCCGAACGCGTCCCATCCTCCCAGGGAGCCGTAGCCGATGTGCAGCTGCTCGCCGTAGAAGCCCACCGCCGCGAGCTGCCCCTCGGCGGGCAGGTCATTGGCGCAGACGAGCGTGTGCTGGAAATCCGGGCCGTCACCGGCAAGCCCCCCCGTCACCACCACCGAGTCAGGCAGGTTCCCGCGCAGGCCCCGCACAAGCTCGGTGCCGTTGACCTTCAGCCCGTCGGACAGGATGAGGACATACGAGAGCCCCTGCGGCGGCAGCTCCTTGGCCAGGGAAGCCCCGGCAGCGTGACTTTGATCCATGGAGTCCACCTGCGCCCGGGCCAGGCGGACGTGGGTGCGCTCGAACCGCACCGCCGTGGAGACCAGCGAGTCGTCACACACCTTGGTGCCGCAGATCTCGCCCGCGGTGGAGCAGCCCACGATGAGGGCCTCCGGGTACCAGGCACGAACCTGCCGGAAGGCCGAGGGGTCCCTCATTCGTGCCGTCGCGCCAAACAGGAGCACCAGGTGCGCACCCGCTCCCACGCTCCCCTCCCCCGTGGAGCGCCACCCCTCCGCCGCAGCCCACGTCTTCTGTTCAACCTTCATCCGCGCCTCCGGCCGGGCGACTCTCTCCACCCATCATGATGCTTGAGACGGCTGGGCTTCGGTAAGACCTGCCGAGGATGCGACGCGTCCCTCCATTGCCTGAATCCCTACCCCTGACACAGAAGGGGAAACCCGGGCACACTCAGGGTGCACACCCGGACACACCGCCAACCCCGGAATACGAATTGCAGGACCGTGCTATTGAGGCCTCGTACCCATGACAACCGCCACGGTCCTGGTCGTCGATGACGACCGCGCCAATCTCGACTCCGTCTCCCGCATCTTCCAGCGCGAGGGACTCGCCACGCTCGCCGCCTCCAACGGTACCGAGGCGCTCGATCTGCTGCGCAAGCCCGAGGTCAGCGTGATGGTGACGGATCTGATGATGCCCGGCATGGACGGCCAGGAGCTGCTCAAGGCCGCGCGCACCATCCGCCCGGACGTCGAGGTCGTCCTGATGACGGCCTATGCCACGGTGGAGACCGCCGTGGCCGCCATGAAGGACGGCGCCTACGACTTCATCACCAAGCCCCTCAAGCGCCACTCCCTCGTGAAGGCCGTGCAGAAGGCGCTCGAGAAGCAGGCCCTCGTCGCGGAGAACAAGTCCCTCAAGGCGAAGCTGGCAGAGATCGGCGCCTCGGGCGGCAAGGCCATGGTGGGCCAGTCCCCCGCCTTCCGCGCGATGATGGACACCCTGCGCCAGGCCGCGCCCTCCACCGCCACCGTGCTCCTCATGGGCGAGTCCGGCACCGGCAAGGAGCTGGCCGCCCGCGCCCTCCACGAGCACTCCCACCGCGCCAAGGGCGCCTTCATCGCCGTCAACTGCGCCGCCCTCCCCGAGAGCATCCTCGAGGCCGAGCTCTTCGGCGTGGAGCGAGGGGCCTACACCGGCGCCGTCGCCCGCCGCGAGGGCCGCTTCGAGCGCGCCAGCGGTGGCACCCTCTTCCTCGATGAAGTCGGTGAGATGCCGCTGTCTGCTCAGGTGAAGCTGCTGCGCGTCCTTCAAGAGGGAGAGATCGAGCGCCTTGGCGGCACGCAGACCGTCAAGGTGGATGTGCGCCTGGTGGCCGCCACCAACAAGGATCTCCAGAAGGAGGTCGCCGAGGGCCGCTTCCGCGAGGACCTCTTCTACCGCCTCAACGTGGTGGAGATCCGCGTCCCCGCGCTCGCCTCGCGCCGCGAGGACATCCCCCTGCTGGCCGACTCCTTCGTGCGCCGCTTCGCCGCCAAGAATGCCAAGACGCTGCGCGGCTTCTCCGAGGAGGCCCTGCGGATCGTCGAGAACTACGCCTGGCCGGGCAACGTCCGAGAGCTCGAGCACGCCGTGGAGCGTGCCGTCGTCCTGGCCCGCGGCGAGGTGCTGGAGGTCAGTGATCTCCCCGAGAGTGTGCGCAAGGGTCCGCTGGGCTCTGCCGGTCAGCTCGTCATCCCCATTGGTACTCCCATGGAGGAGATCGAGCGCCGGGTCATCCACGAGACCCTGCGCCACACCAAGGGTGACAAGACGCTGGCCGCTCGCCTGCTCGGCATCGCCGCCCGCACCATCTACCGCAAGCTCGAGCGCGAGGCCTCCGGCACAGGCTCCGAGCGCGAGCCCGACAGTCCCGAGGACCCGGAGGCCTCCTCATCGTCCGACTGACAGCCCGTCACACCCGCCCCCGCCGGGTTTTGACAAATTGTCCGGGCCCTTGCCCCTCGCCTCCTGCCTGCCCGGGGTGTGGGCCCTGGCTGGAATAATTCCGAGCACTTGGCCGTAGGCCACGGTCTGTTCGCCGCCTCTTGGGTGGCACTTCGCTTGCTCAACACCCCTGCAGCTTCCCTGGACGTGTGATGGAACTCTTCTTCCGCAAATACTTCTGGACCGTGAACCTCGTGTTCATCCTGCTCGTCGCCTGGCTGGTGGCGCGCACGGGGAACCTGTTCGTGGAATCCGCCATCGCGCCGGCTCCGTCCGCGGAGCCAGCGGCGCGCTCACCCCAGCGCGTCCAGGCGACCGAGAAGTTGGCCTCCCTGGAGATCGAGCGCCTGTCCAAGCTCACGGGCATCAAGATCCCCGAGCCCGAGCCCGTCGTGACGGAGCCCACCGAGGTGGCGGCCGTCGACGAGAACGCGGATCCCGTCAAGAGCGGCCTGCGCGTGAAGCTGCTCGGCACGCTGGTGTCGGGTGACAAGTTCTGGTCCTTCGCCTCCGTGCAGGACATGGTCACCCAGCGCTCGCAGACGTACATGGTGGGCGACCTCATCCAGAACGCCCAGGTGACGGACATCCAGCGCGAGCGGGTGATCGTCCTCAACAACGGCCGCAAGGAGTTCATCGACGGCCAGCCGGGTGACGGCAGCGGGTCCACGCCCTCCTTCACGCCGCCTCCCGTCGTCGCCGAGGCCAAGCCCGCCTCGCCCAACAGCGGCCTGGGCACGGGCATCCGCGCCACGAGCGAGAACGAGTACGAGGTTCCTCGCGGCGAGATCGATCGCACCCTGGCCAACCTCAACGAGGTGGCCATGCAGGCGCGCATCGTCCCCGCCTTCAAGGACGGGCAGGCCCAGGGCTTCAAGCTCTTCTCCATCCGCCCGGACTCCATCTACTCGAAGATCGGTGTGCAGAACGGCGATGTGATCCGCCGCATCAATGGATTCGACCTGAACAGCCCCGAGAAGGCGCTCGAGGTCTACTCCAAGCTGAAGGAAGCAGGTCGCATCGAGATCGAGATCGAGCGTAACGGCGCGCCGATCCGCAAGACGTACAACGTCCGCTAACCCCGCAGTGCAAGCCCTTCCATGAAGACGCTCTCGCCCTGGTCGCTCCTGTTGTGCCTGGCGCTGGCCACCTCGCCCGCCTGGGCCCAGCGCCGCCCGCCCGCCGGAACCCCCGCTGCTCCCGGGGAACGGCAGATCAACCCGCAGCCCAACGCCGCCACCCCTGGCGGTGAAGGCGCGCCCAAGGGCGAGGGCCGCACCACGCCCAGCTGCGAGGAGGCTCGGCGCCGCGCGCGCTACGGCATCTACTTCGACAAGGTGGACATCGAGAAGCTGGTGCAGACCGTCTCGGACGCCACCTGCAGGACGTTCATCCTCCCGGAGAACGTGCGCGGGAAGATCTCCATCATTGGCCCGGAGAACGGCCGGGTGGAGGTGGACGCGGATCAGTTCTACGCCGCCTTCCTGGCCGCGCTCGACTCCAACGGCCTGTCTGTGTACCCGCACGGCCGGTTCCTGAAGATCGTCGACAAGCGCTCGGCGAAGCAGAACCCCATCCCGACGATCGTGGACGCGGACACGCCGTACACCGTGAACGAGCAGATGGTGACGAAGCTCTTCAAGGTCCGGTACGTGGAGGTGGAGCCGCTGCGCGGGGTGCTCCAGCAGCTGGTGTCCAAGGATGGCGACACCATCCCGTACCCACCGGACACCATCATCATCAACGACCTGGGCTCCAACATGCACCGCCTGGAGCGCATCATCAACCAGCTGGACACGCGCTCCTCCAGTGACGAGCTGCGCATCATCCAGGTGCAGTTCGCCACCGCGCAGGAGGTGGCAGGCACGGTGCAGAAGCTCTTCGAGTCCAAGTCCCGCCCTGGCCAGCGCACGGGCGGCTTCGTGCCCAACGTCTCCCCCGGCGCGCCTCCGGGAGAGATCGCCGCGGCCGCGGGCCAGGCCGGCGAGTCCGGCGGGGCGGTGACGCTGTCGCAGATCATCCCGGACGAGCGCACCAACAAGCTCATCGTCGTGGCCAGCCCCGCCGCCTTCGAGCGCATCCTCCAGATCGTCAAGGAGGTGGACGTGCCCACGGAGCAGGGCGGCCGCATCAACGTCTACCCGCTGGAGAACGCGGACGCCGAGGAGCTGGCCAGCACGCTGCAGACGCTGGCGCAGGGCACCGCCAACCGCCCCCGCACGCCCGTGCCCGGCCCGCCCCCGGGCGGCATCCGCAACAGCCCCACGGCGGCCGAGCTCTTCTCCGGCGAGGTGAAGATCTCCGCGGACAAGGCCACCAACGCGCTGGTGATCGTCGCCAGCCAGGGGGACTACCGGAACATCATCCGCGTCATCGAGCAGCTGGACATCCCCCGGCGCCAGGTCTTCGTCGAGGCCGTCATCATGGAGGTGAACCTGGACCGGAACTCCGAGTTCGGCATCAACTTCCACAGCGGCTACAAGCTGACCACGGATCAGGGCGCCGTGCCGGGCCTGTTCGGCACCAAGTACACCCGCCAGGGCCTGCCGCCCTCCTTCTCGCTGGCGAACCTGGCCAGCTTCGGCGGCTTCCTGGCCGGCCTCCAGGGGCCCGTCATCCCCGAGCTGCAGAAGCTGGGCATCGACATCCCCGCCTTTGGCGTGGTGCTGCACGCGCTGCAGCAGAGCTCGGACGTGAACGTGCTCTCCACCCCGCACATCCTCACCAGCGACAACGAGGAGGCGGAGATCACCGTGGGCCAGAACGTGCCCTTCCAGGCCGGCTTCTCGCCCGGCTCGCTGGGCGGCGGCCTGGGCACCGGCCTGGGCACCGGCGGCACCACCGGCGGCGTCAACCCCTCGCTCCTGGGCGGCCTGGGAGGCCTGGGCTCGCTCTTCGCCCCCATCACCCGGCAGAACGTGGAGCTCAAGCTCACCGTCAAGCCGCAGATCAACGAGAGCGACTTCATCCGCCTGGTCATCACCGAGCAGACGGAGGAGATCGCCTCCAGTGATCCGGTGCTCGGCCCCACCACCTCGAAGCGCACCGCGAAGACGACGGTGGTGGCCAAGGATCAGGAGACAGTCGTCATCGGCGGCATCATGCAGGATCGCAGCATCGAGTCGGTGTCCAAGGTGCCGGTGCTCGGAGACGTGCCCCTCATCGGCCACCTCTTCCGGGAGACGACGCGCCGCAAGACGAAGACGAACCTGCTGCTCTTCCTGACGCCCTACATCATCAAGGACCAGACGGACTTCCGCTCCATCTTCGAGCGCAAGATGAAGGAGCGGCAGCAGTTCGTGGAGCAGTTCTACGGCCAGGTGCCGGGCTACGACGTGGCCGTGGACTTCAGCCGCAAGCCGGGCCCGCTGTCGCGGATGAATCAGTCCGTGCTGCGCGAGCAGCAGAAGCTGGAGAACGGCGGCCCGGGCGCCCCGGGAGAGCGCGTCATCAAGCCAGGCCCCCAGGGAGGCGCCGCCCGCCCGATCGCCCCCTCGCCGGGCACCCCGGCCGAAGCAGGGACGCCAGCAGAACAAGCGCCCGCGGAGAGTTCACCGGCCGTGGAGACAGGAACAGAGGTGCGGGAAGCACCGCCCGCGCCCCCGGGTTCGGAGGACTCAGTGCCCAAGCCTGAGTCCCCTGAGCAGCTGCGTACCCAGCCGGACACGGGCGAGGGAGAGCGAGCCCCATGACTGAATTGACCGACACCACCCGCGCCACCGCCGCCCAGCCTGTCGAGGCGCCTCCGCCAGCCAACGACGTCACCCACGTCGTCGCGAACGGCCCCGCCTTCCTGGCCGGCCGGCCCATTGGAGAGATCCTCCGCGTCAGCGCCGGGCTGACGGAGGAGAAGCTCCAGGAGGCGCTCGCCGCCCAGGCCGAGAAGGGCGGCCGGCTGGGCGAGGTGCTCGTCGGTCTCAAGATCGTGTCCGAGGAGGACGTGGCCAAGGCGCTGGGGTTGCAGCTGGATCTGCCCTACCTCCAGCGCATCTTCGTGGACGAGGTGGATCCGGAGCTGGTGAAGAAGGTCCCCATCAACTTCGCCAAGCAGGCGAAGATCATCCCGCTCTCCCTGCAGAAGGACGACACGATCGCCATCGCCGTGGCCGATCCGCTGGACACCGCGGCGATGGATCACGCGCGCATGCTGCTGGGCTCCAACCTGGACTCGCGCATCGCCCTGGCCTCCACCATCGTGGACGCCATCAACAGCGTGTATGACCGGTCCATCAACGAGGCCGAGCAGCTGGTGGACGAGATGGAGGCCACGGATCTGGACTCGCTGGCCCACGAGCTGGAGGAGCCCAAGGATCTGCTGGACACGGACGACGAGGCGCCCGTCATCCGGCTGGTCAACTCCGTGCTCTTCCGCGCCGCCAAGGAGCGCGCCAGCGACATCCACATCGAGCCCATGGAGCGCGAGCTGATGGTGCGCTTCCGCGTGGACGGCGTGCTCCAGGAGGTCATCAAGCCGCCCAAGCGCTACCAGAACTCCATCGTCAGCCGCGTCAAGGTGATGGGGCAGCTGAACATCGCCGAGAAGCGCCTGCCCCAGGACGGCCGCATCCGCATCAAGCTGGCGGGCCGCGACATCGACATCCGTCTGTCCACCATCCCCACCACGTACGGCGAGCGCATCGTCATGCGTCTGCTGGACAAGACGGCCACGCTGCTGGACCTGTCCGAGATCGGCATGGCCTCGCACACGCAGCATGGGATTGAGGCCGTCATCAAGCGCTCGCACGGCATCATCCTCGTCACCGGCCCCACCGGCTCCGGAAAGACGACGACGCTCTACGGCGCGCTCTCCAAGATCAACACCCCGGACCTCAACATCCTCACCGTCGAGGATCCGGTGGAGTACCAGCTCAAGGGCATTGGCCAGATGGCCATCAGCCCGAAGATCGGGCTGACGTTCGCCCAGGGGCTGCGCTCCTTCCTCCGCCAGGATCCAGACGTGATCATGGTGGGCGAGATCCGCGACAAGGAGACGGCCGAGATCGCCATCCAGGCCTCGCTCACCGGCCACCTGGTGTTCTCCACGGTGCACACCAACGACGCGGCCGGCGCCGTCACCCGTCTGGTGGACATGGGCGTGGAGCCCTTCCTCGTGGCCTCCTCGCTCACGGCCATCCTGGCCCAGCGCCTGGTGCGCCGCGTGTGCCCGGACTGCCGCGTGCAGTACACGCCCACGGACGACGAGCTCAAGGAGCTGACCCACTCCCGCGCCAGCCTCAAGCAGCGCTACGGGGTGGAGAAGATCTACAAGGCCACGGGCTGCCCCAACTGCAACCGCACCGGCTACCGCGGCCGCACGGGCATCTACGAGCTGCTGCTCGTGGACGACGACATCCGCCAGCTCGTGCTGAAGAACGTGGATGCGTCCACGATCAAGAAGTCCGCCACCGGCAAGGGGATGCTCACCTTGCTGGAGGACGGCGCTCGTAAAATCGCCCTCGGCGAGACAACCATCGCAGAGGTCCTCAGCATCACCCAGGAGGACATCTAGCCACCGCCCCTCACCCGAGGGGCTGGGGGTGAGCCACCATGCCTGTCTTCGAGTACAGAGGTCTCAACACCGCGGGCAAGACCGTGAAGGGTCTGCTCGAGGCGGACTCGCCCAAGACGCTGCGCGCCCAGCTCCGCAAGGACGGCATCTTCCTCACGGACGTGCTGGGCCAGGCGGAGGGCAGCCGCGCCGCGGTGCGCAGGGGCGCGGGCGCCGATGTGGCCGCGCGCGACATCAACCTGCGCAGGCTGGCGGGCGGCCGCATCAACACGGATGACGTCGCCATCACCACGCGCCAGCTGGCCACACTGCTGGGCGCGGGCGTCACCCTGGTGGAGTCCCTCACCGCCCTGGTGGATCAGGTGGAGAAGGAGCGCCTCAAGCGCGTGCTCTCGGATGTGAAGCAGCGGGTGAACGAGGGCTCCTCGCTGGCGGACGCGCTGGGGCAGCACCTGAAGATCTTCGGCTCGCTCTACGTGAACATGGTGCGCGCGGGAGAGGCCTCGGGCGCGCTGGACACGGTGCTGCTGCGGCTGGCGGACTTCACCGAGAGCCAGTCCCGGCTGCGGCAGAAGATCATCGGCACCATGCTCTACCCCGCCATCATGGTGCTGGTGGGCGGCGGCATCCTCGTGCTGCTCATGGTCGTCGTGGTCCCCAAGGTGACGAAGATCTTCGACACCATGAAGGCCACCCTGCCGCTGCCCACGCAGATCCTCATCTGGACGAGCAACTTCCTGCAGAACTGGTGGTTCATCATCTTCCCGTCCATGGCCGCGGCGCTCATCCTGGCGACGCGCTACTACCGCAGCCCCGCGGGCAAGCCCAAGTGGGATCGCTTCGTGCTCCGGGCGCCCGTGTTCGGCAGCCTGGTGCGGCTGCTGGCCATCTCCCGCTTCGCGCGCACGCTGGCCACGCTGCTCAAGAGCGGCGTGCCCCTGCTGGCCGCCATGGACATCGTCAAGGCCATCATCACCAACTCAATCCTCGCGGACGTGGTGGAGAAGGCCCGCGACTCCATCCGCGAGGGCGAGAGCATCGCCAACCCGCTCAAGCGCTCGGGCGAGTTCCCGCCGCTCGTGTACCACATGGTGGCCATTGGTGAGCGCTCGGGCCAGCTGGAGGACATGCTGACGTCGGTGGCGGACAGCTACGAGACGCAGGTGAACGTGCGCATCGGCGCCCTCACCTCGCTGCTCGAGCCCATCCTCATCGTGTTCATGGGCGCGGTGATTGCATTCGTAGCCTTCTCGATCCTGATGCCGATCCTGCAGGTGAACTCGGCCATCCGGTGACGGAGAGATGGGAATGAACGACACGCTCGACCTGTGGATCCAACGCGTCACCCTGGCCGCCATGGTCGCCCTGGCGGCGACCCTGCTGGCCGTGGGGGTGGTGCTCTACGCTTCGGACTCCGAGGCGCAGGAGCCAGCCGCGGCGGCCACCCAGGGCGTGCCCTGACATAAACAACCCGGCGGGGCCGCACGCCCTGCCAGAAAGTCACTCGAGGAAGAAGATGGACCTGAAGACGAGGAAGCAGCAGCGCCGCCGCAGCCGAGGAATGACTCTGATCGAGATCATGGTGGTGATCACCATCCTCGGGCTGATCGCCGCGGCCGTGGGTGTGGCCGTCATCCCCAAGCTCGAGGAGGCGAAGCGGGACACCGCGCGGCTGGACATTGGCAGCATCAACAACGCGCTGAAGCTCTACTACACCAAGCAGGGCAAGTACCCGGACACGGGCACGGGCCTGAAGGCGCTGGTGGACACGCAGAACCTGGAGAAGATGCCGGTCGATCCGTGGGGCAACGAGTACGTCTACCTCAACGAGAGCGGCAAGCCCGTCATCGTCTCCTACGGCGCGGACGGCACCGCGGGCGGTGAAGGCAGCGACGCGGACGTCTCCTCCAAGGACAGCGGCACGGCCGGCGGGAAGAAGTAGCCGCCCGGACGCGCGAGGCTCGAGAACCTGCCCATGACGAACACCGCTCCCCTCCAGAACCCGCAGCTGACGGCGCACCCCGCCCGCACGGGGAGGATCGCGGTCGCCGTCGTCGTCGTCAGCGCCACGGCGCTGGCCTTCGGGCTGGCGTATGTGACGACGGACTGGAGCCTGGGTCCGCGGCAGCGCATGGCGCTCGAGCAGATCCGCCGCATGGAGGGCCTGTTCAAGATCTACCACCGCACCATGGGGCGCTTCCCCACCGAGGAGGAGGGCTTCACCCCGCTGCTCCAGGCGCGCGTGCTGGAGGCGGTCCCCTCGGATCCCTGGGGCCGGCCGTACGTGTACCAGTTCAACAACGAGCGCACCGGCATCGTCTCCTTCGGCGCGGACGGCGTGCCCGGCGGCGAGGGCGAGGACGCGGACATCAACAGCGGCGGCCTCCTGAAGAGGCGGCGATGAGAGCTCCCTTCCCCGCACGCTCGCGGCGGGCCGAGCGCGGCCTGACCTTGATCGAGATCTCCATCGCGCTGGGGATCGCCGCGGTGCTCTTCGCCGCGGTGGTCATGGGGGTTGGCGCCCTCACCGGCGCCAAGGCCAAGGTGAGCGCCACCGAGCTGGCGGGCGTCATCCGCTCGCTCTACGACACGGCCGCGCTCACGGGGAAGACGTGCCGGCTGGTCTTCGAGCTGCCTCCCGCCAAGAGCGAGGAGCCGGTGCGCTACCGCGCCGAGTGCGCCGAGTCGGGCGTCACCACCTCGCGGGATCGCGAGGCCGCCCTCAAGGACGAGAACAAGGCGCGGGACGACGAGAAGCGGCTGGGAAAGAACGAGCGGCGCAACTTCAGCCAGAGCGGCAGCGGCGGAGCGCCCAACCTCCAGGATCTGATCGAGCAGGAGCAGAGCCGCGTGGAGCAGGCGGCGCGCTTCTCCGAGTACACGGGCGAGGAGGTGGCCCCTCGTGAGCTGGCCGACGGCGTCAGCCTCTCCGTGTGGACGCGCCAGCAGAAGACGGCGGTGGAGTCAGGGGTGGCCTACCTCTACTTCTTCCCCCAGGGCTACACGGAGAAGGCCCAGGTGTACGTGCGCCAGGGCGACAACGTGTGGACGCTCGCCATCTCGCCGCTCACCGGCAAGGTGAACATCGTCGCTGAAGAGCTGGAGGTCCCTCGCACATGAGCACCCGGAACCCGCGAGGCTTCACCCTGCTCGAGACCGTGATCGCGCTCGCCATCCTGGCGCTGGCGCTGATGGCGATCTTCGACCTCAACTCCGGCGCGGTGGCCAACCACGTCTACACCAAGCGCCTCACGGTGGCCGCCTTCCTGGCCCGCTCGAAGATGACGGACCTGGAGCAGCAGCTCTACGACGATGGCTTCTCCGCCGATGACGACGAGGAGTCCGGCGACTTCTCCGACGAGGGCTGGCCCCAGTTCAAGTGGCGCGCGAAGATCATCGCGCCCAAGACGGACGGTGTGTCTCCCGACCAGCTGATCGGCGCCATCTTCAACCTGCCCATGGGCGGGGCGGACGGAGACATGGGCGGCATCGCCGCGCTCTTCGGCGGTGGCGCGGATGGCAAGGACGGGAGCAGCGGCGGCCCGGTGCCCGCTGGCGGCGGCATGGCCGGCATGGCCGCGGGCATGGCGCAGCCCATGTTCAACCAGATGATCGACCAGCTCACCAACGCGGTCCGCGAGGTCCACCTCACCGTCACCTGGCGGGAAGGCAAGGTGGTGGAGAGCATGGACGTGGTGACGCACGTGGTGTCCCTGGGGCCTGGCTCGGATCGCAACGGAGGCGCCGCGGCAGCCAACGCGGCCGCCACGGGCCAGCAGCCTCCCGAGACGTCCAACCAGTGGGTGGATCCGGCCACGGGTCAGATCGTCCCCAATCCCGTCCCCGGCCCCAACGGCCAGATGCTCCACCCGACGACGCGGCAGCCGCTCATCAACCGCACTCAGCATCTGAACAATTTGAACAACCCGGGTGGCCAGAACAGCGGCTTCAACCCGCGCGGAAAGAGCCTCCAATGAGACGTTCGCTTCGGGGCTTCACGCTGATGGAAGTGATGATCGCCGTGTCGATCACCGCCCTCATGGGCACGGTGGTGGCCATGGCCTTCCAGACGGGCTTCCGCGCCAAGGAGGTGGTGGAGGGCGAGGCGGAGCACTACCGCATGGTGCGCGTGGCGCTCAACCGCATGGCGCGGGAGATCGGCTCGGCCTACGTCAGCGACCGGTACGATCCCAAGCGCTACCGGGACGCCAACGATCGCCCCACCAACTTCGCTGGCGAGCGGGATCGCCTGCTCTTCACCACGTTCGCGCACCAGCGGCTCTACACGGACTCGAAGGAGTCCGATCAGGCGGTGGTGGAGTACTTCGTGGAGACCTCCACGGAGAAGGGCGCCCGGAGCCGGCAGGATCTCAAGCGGCGGGTGAACCCGAACATCGGCGAGCGGATGGACCGGGGCGGCACCACGGACGTGCTCTTCGAGGGCGTGAAGAAGCTGGAGTTCGACTACTGGGACTCCGAGCGCAAGCAGTGGGAAGACGAGTGGGACACGCGCCGCAATGAGAAGAAGTCCTTCCTGCCCACGCGGGTGCGCATCACCCTGGTGGCGCTGAACGAGAACGGCAAGGAGACGCGCTACACCACCCAGGCGCGAATCATGCTGAACACGGAGCTGCCGAGGTTCTGATGCCCAGGTTCTTCTCCCAGACAGCCCGGCGCCGCTCCACCCGCCCACCCTCGCCCGGCCGGCGTGATCGCCGCCAGCGCGGCGTGGCCCTGATCATCGCCGTCATCTCCATCACCCTGCTCACCGTGGTGGCGACCGAGTTCGCCTACAACACACGGGTGGACCTGCAGCTGGCGGCCAACCAGCGCGACGAGGTGCGGGCCTACTACATGGCGCGCTCCGGCATGTCCCTGGGGCGCCTGCTGCTGCGCTTCCAGAAGCAGGTGGATCAGACGCCCCTGCCGAACCTGGGCGGCCTCCTGCAGCAGCTGACGGGTGGGGCCGGCGCCGGAGGTGCGGGTGCGGGCGCACAGCAGCCGGCGCAGACGCTCAACATCCAGCTCTGGAAGCTGGCGCGCGTGGACTGCCACATGCTCAAGGGCATGGTGAACAGCGACACGGGCGAAGAGGGCGAGGGCGGCAAGGACGACGAGCCCGAGCCCCAGGACGGGAAGTTCAGCATGGAGGAGGGCGAGGGCGAGCTGGCCATGGGCGATCAGCCCCTGAAGCGCTCCTTCGGGGGCTTCGAGGGCTGCTTCCTGGCGAACATCAGCGACGAGGAGGAGAAGCTCAACGTGCACCGGCTGTCGGCGCTGGCCACGGATGCGCTGCCCACCGCGGCGCGCCTGATGGATCTGTTCGGCGACAAGCGCTTCGAGTTCCTCTTCAACCGGGACGACGCCAACCGCGTCCGCGTCACGCCGCAGGATGTGGTGCTCGCGCTCAAGGACTGGGTGGACGAGGACGAGGTGCAGTCCGCCATCAACCTGGCGGATCCCGTCAACCCGTTCGCCGCGGGCTTCTCGCCCGAGGACAGCAACTACGATCGGTTCGACCCGCGCTACGAGGCGAAGAACGCGCGCTTCGACAGCCTGGACGAGCTGTACCGGGTGCACGGGGTGACGGATCTGTTCATGGCGGCCTTCCGGGACCGGCTCACGGTGTACCCGGACGTGAACTCGCGGCCCAACGTGAACACGGATGATCCGATGATGATGTACATGGCCATCCTCTCCGTGGCGGACCCGGCGCACCCGGATCCCCGGCTGCAGGATCCCATCTTCATCAACGAGCTCATCACCCGTATCCGCTCCGCGCGCATGTTCAGCTTCTTCGGGATGTCCGTGGCGGACTTCGTCAGCGTGGTGGAGTCCGCGGGCATCCCCGTCAACCCGGCCATCAAGGCCAACGCGGCCAACAACCGGCTCGTGGGCGACAAGAGCCAGACGTTCACCATCAAGTCCGTGGGAGAGGCGGGCAGCGTGCAGAAGACGCTCACCGCAGTGGTCAAGCTGGACGATTCGCTGGGCAAGCTCCTGTATTGGAGAGAGGAATAAAGATGGCCCGCATTCTTGGCCTCGATCTCGGTAGTTACTCCGTCAAAGGCATCCTGTTCGAGTCGAACCTCCGCGGCTACACCACCAAGGCCTACGCCGAGGTGCGCCGCGCCGAGGGCGAGCGCACGGAGACGCTGCGCGCCGCCGTCCAGGAGCTGCTCACCCAGCACCCGATGCAGGCGGATCAGGTCATCGTCGCCCTGCCTGGGCAGGCGCTGATGACGCACGCCTTCACCCTGCCCTTCACCGATCCGAAACGGCTCGAGGCGGCCCTGCCCTTCGAGGTGGAGAGCCAGCTGCCCTTCGATCTGAGCGAGGTCCTCTTCGACTACCAGGTCGTGGGACAGAAGGCGAAGACGAGCAGCGACGTGCTGGTGGGCGTGGTGCGCAAGGAGGAGCTGACCTGGCTGATGCAGCTGCTCACCGGGCTGAAGCTGGATCCGCGCGTCATCACCCACCCGGGCTTCACCTACCAGAACCTCTTCCTCCAGACGCCCGCCCTCTTCGACGGCATGGCTGAGGCGGAGGCCGTGGCCGTGGTGGACATTGGCCACGAGCGCACCACGGTGGCCATTGGCCGGCCGGGCGTGGGCGTGGAGTTCTCGCGCACCTTCTCGGGCGGTGGCAGGGAGCTGAGCCGGGCGCTGGCCGCCGAGTTCCAGACGCCGCTGGCCGAGGCGCACCAGTGGAAGGAGACGTATGGGGCGCTGGCCAGCGCGGCCACCGCCCTGGGCCCGGATGCCGAGCGCGCCGCCACGGCCTTCGTGCGGGGCCTGCAGCCGGTGCTGCGCGAGCTGCGTCCCACCTTCAAGGCCTTCACCTCGCGCTCGCGGCGCCAGGTGGGCGCCGTGGTGCTGTGCGGCGGCACGGCGCGGCTGAAGGGGATCGCCGAGCAGCTCGAGCGGGATCTGCACCTCCAGGTGAAGGTGTTGGCGCTGCCGACGGAGGCGAGCTCGGCGGTGCCCCCGGAGGCTCATCCCACGGCGGCCCAGGCCTACGCGCTGGCGCTGCGCGGACAGGCCTCGGGCGCCAAGGCCCCGCGCTTCAATCTGCGCCGCGGCGAGTTCGGCTTCAAGGGTGACTTCGACTACGTGAAGGACAAGGTCGGGCTGCTGGCCTCCTTCGCCGCCACGCTCCTGCTGCTGTTCATCGCCGGCGGCGTGGTGCGCAACTCGGTGCTCGCGCGCAACGAGGCCAAGGTGGACGCGGTGCTGTGCAAGACCACCGAGCGCATCCTCGGCAGGTGCGAGACGAACTATGACCGGGCGATCAACCTGCTGCGCGGCGTGGAGAGCCCGGCCTCCGCCCTGCCGAAGATGACCGCGGTAAACCTCCTGGCGGAGGTGACGCAGCGGATCCCCACAGAGGTGCCGGTGAAGCTCGATCGCATCCAGATCGACATGGAGCGCATCATCCTCCAGGGAGAGACGGACAGCTCCAAGGAGATCGACATCCTGAGCACGGCGCTCAAGGGCCACCGCTGCTTCCGGGAGGTGAGCCCGGGCAAGGTGGAGAAGACACGGGATGGGCAGAAGGTGACCTTCCGCCTGGACATCCAGGTGCAGTGCCCCGAGCAGTCCGGAGCGGAGACCTAGGCCATGAACCCCATTCGGCAACTCTTCAATGATCTGCGGCTGCGCTTCGAGCAGCTCAGCGGCCGCGAGCGGCAGCTGGTGGTGGTGGCTGGCTCGGCCTTGCTGCTCTTCATCCTCTTCATCACGGTGATGTCCTTCGCCAACAGCGCCAACACCTACCGGCGGCGCACGCTGGACAAACTGGCGAAGCTGCAGGAGGTGCAGCAGCTGGCGGCCAGCTACAACCAGGCCACCGCGGCGCGGACCTCCATCGAGCAGCAGCTCACCAACAGCGATGTACGCCTGCTCACGTACATCTCCGACAAGGCCACCGCCGCGGGGCTCGACGCACCCACCATGACGCCCAAGGGTGAGGTGGGCATCGGGGATGGGAACATCCTGGAGAGCACCATGGACCTGACCTTCATTGATGTGGATCTGCGCAAGCTGACCGACTTCCTGCGCACCGTGGAGAGCGGCCCGGGGATCATCAAGGTGAAGTACCTGCGCATCGAGCCGCGCCCGGCCTCCGAGTCCCTGACGGCATGGGCCACCGTCGCCACCTACAAGCTCAAGCCGGGGCAGCAGCCTCAGCCGCCGCAGTGAGATCATGGCCACCGAGACCAAGACCGCCCGCTGGAAGATCGTCCTCGGCTACAGCGCCTTCTCGCTGTTCGCCCTCGTCCTCTGCTTCTTCCTCACGTTCCCGTACAGCACGCTGCGCGCACGCGTCGCCACCGAGGCGCTGAAGATGGGCTACGTGGTGCGCATCGACACGCTGCGGCCGGGTTTCTTCGGGCTGGCAGCCAGGGGCGTGCGCATCAGCCAGCCACCCGCGCCGCTCAGCAGCGAGACGATCGCGGCGCTGACGAGCGGCGATCCGTCCACGGCGCGCATGCTGGGCCCGGCGGAGCTGGGCGAGGCGGTGACAATCGACGCCTTGTCGCTTCGTCCCACCCTCTTCCCGCTGGGGGCGGCCTTCCAGGCTGACGCCATGGGCGGGCAGATCTCCGGCAACATCGGCGGGCGCAAGGATCTGCAGGTTCGGGTGAAGCTGGACAAGCTCGATCCCGCTCAAGGCAACCTGAAGAACTTCTCCGGGCTGGATCTGGAGGGGAGCTTGAACGGCTCGCTGACCCTGAGCCTGCCGGCGGCGCCGGGAGCGGCTGGGCGGCCGGGAGAGCCCGATCTGTCCCAGGCGGACGGGGAGCTGGTGCTCGATGGGCAGAACCTGCTGCTCAAGGGGAGCGTGGAGGGCTCGGGCGTGGCCAGCAAGGGCAGCCCCGTGGCCCTGCTCTTCCCAGGGGGACTGCCGCGCATCCCCGTGGGCGAGCTGACGGCACAGATCCGCTTCGAGAAGGGCCAGGGCACCGTGGACAAGCTGCGGCTGGGCGGCGATCAGCTGGAGATCCTGGGCACCGGCACGCTGAAGCTCGGCAAGCGCATCCAGTACATCGAGCCGGCCATGGACGTGAAGATTCGTGTCGAGCCGGAGCTGGTGAAGTCGCTGGGGACGGCGGGGCTGGGGCTCTCCATCCTCCCGCCGGACAAGGAAGATCCGAAGTTCCGCTCGGGGCGCTTGAGCGGCTCGCTGGGCAAGCTGTCCTTCCTGGGCAAGCGCTGACGAGCAGCTCTGAGCCTGGGGACGGCCCATTCTTTCCGCGGTGCCTCTGGCGGATCGTTCTGCGGTGTCAGTGCCAGTGCCGCTGGGCTTCGCGGTAGAGCTGGGTCAAGGAGAAGCCCAGCAGCGACTGGCGTGTGCGCATGTACTTGTAGGCGCGCAGGAACGGCAGCCAGACACGCTGGCCCACGCGCACCTGCGCCTCCTCCAGCTTCTGGCGCGATATCCACTGCCCCCCGAGGTGACGCACCAGCACCTGCCTCAGGTAGGCGCCCACGGCCGGCACCGCCCGCGCGTCGATGTTCTCCCGCTCGAAGACCTCCGGGAATCTGTCGTGCCAGAATTGGTAGTCCACGTCGGTGAGCGACTCAGGGGTCTGCTCGAACACGGCAGGCACCTCGGCGTGCAGCAGCGCCACCAGGTATTCGGCCAGCAGCGAATAGTGCTCCAGCGCCGCCTGGGTGTCCGGCACATCCGAGGGTAGAGCCGCGTTTGCGGGCAGCCACTCCTCCGGCTCTGGCGGCCGGTAGGCATTCAGCTCCGCAATCCTCCGCTGGCGCTTACGGAGGCACTCGGGCAAGTCGGTGGAGCCTCCGTCGGCTCAGGCCCAGGCCGATGAACGACTTGGAGGTCTGCAGGCCGCACCCCGGGCCAAGGCGCATACCGTCCCCCGGCAGCTGAGTGCACAGGCCCCTGCCCCTCTTCCCAGGCCGGGATTCGGGGGGACCTGCTGGCGGCGCCGGGACTGAACCTGTCATACAAGTAGACAGGTTGGTGGGGGGGAGCCTGCTGGCGGCGGGGCCTGGAACGAACCTGTCATACAAGTAGACAGGTTGGTGCAGGCTGCGCCCGGCAGGTGGCCCCCGGAAGTTGGGGTTGCGGGTTTTGCCCAAGCTACGGCTCCGCCGACTCGCCTCGGGTCAGGAGCGATACTCCTTCCGTGGTACAGCCCGAGTCCCGGCCTTCCTTACCCTCCGCGTGTTCTGTGCCGCGGACAGGAAGGCGCTCAGAATCCCTTCTCAGCTTTGGAGACGTAGACCATGACTGTCACACCCATCCGTTGGGCGGGGATCCTGCTTCTTGTGGTGCTCGGCTGCTCGAAAACAGAGCCAAGTCCCAAGGGAGACCCCGGTCCTGCGGGCCCACAGGGACTTGTAGGGCCAGCGGGGCCGCAGGGAGCAGCGGGCCCGCAAGGAGAAAGGGGCCCGCAAGGAGCAAACGGAGTACAGGGGCCGGTAGGGCCCACGGGTGCCACGGGCCCACAAGGACCGACTGGGCCACAGGGGCCCTCGGGAGGCGATACACCCCCGTTCGTGGTGAGCGGCACCGTCTCGCAAGCGAGCCCTCTCGACGCCATCCACAACTGGGGTACGTTCGACGTGGTCGCCGCTGCCTACACCACCTCCGACAACGGGGTGACCTATACGCAGTTGGCCACGGGTGTGGCTGCGGCCACACTGCTCGGCGATGGCAGAGATGGAGCGCTCACAGTTAGCGGGCTCCAGCGCATCGATCAGACCCGGACTTCTGCCACGGGGACGGAGGGCACCACCGCGCTCACCGTCGCCAGCATCACCGGGTTCTTGACGGGCAACATCGTCTTGATCCTCCAGATGCGAGGCCCAGGAGCGGGACAGTGGGAGGAACACACGGTCGCCACACTGGGCGGAACCACGCTGACCCTGACTGCGCCTCTGAGCAACAGCTACTCCAGCAGTGAAACGGCCCGCGATGTGGCATTGCGTGTCCCGCAGTACGCGAACATGACAGTGAGTTCAGGGGCGACCGTCACCGCATCCGCCTGGGATGGAACGACCGGCGGAGTCCTCGCGTTTCGGGCCAGAGGTACTGTGCTGATCCAGCCGGGCGGCGTCATCGATGTATCGGGCTTGGGATTTCTCGGAGGCGTCAGCAACGGCACCGTCGAGCCCTACACCGTGGCGACGGGCGGTCCCTTCACGGGAGAGAGCCCTACCGGCCCTTCGATTCGCAGCCCCATTACCCTCGCCAACGGCATCCATACAGCCGCGCCAAACGGAGGGGGTGGAGCCGGCGGGGTCGCCTCCAACAGCGAAGGGATGACCGGCGGACACGGAGGCGCCCACGCCTCTCCCGGTTCGCTAGGGGTGTCAGGCTACTTGTTGAGCGCGAGGACGCTTCGCTCGGCTCCCTACGGTGATGATGAACTCCGGCTGCTCTTCATGGGGTCAGGAGGAGGAGGAGGAGGAAATCACCACCCCCCCAGTGGACCCGTGACGCAGCCACCTGAATACGGAGTGGGAGGAAACGGAGGGGGAATCACATTCATCCGGGCAGCCACGTTCACCAACTACGGCGTCTTGAACTCGAGCGGAGGAAATGGCACCCAGGGATATCTGGCCACCAATAGCTGCACCTACATCGCGGGAGGAGGTGGTGGAGGCGGCGCGGGAGGATCCATCCGCATCGAGACACTCGCGGGATACGCAGGAACCATCACTGCGGTGGGAGGGTTGGGAGGGTACGGTCAACCTACCTGCTACAGCGGTTGGGACGGTGCCTCGACAGGAGGCAACGGCAGCGACGGCCGGACACGACTCAGCCTCGGAGGCGGTTTCACGTTGATGATGCCGAACGCCAACACCGTGCGTCTGCTCTCCAGCGGTCTCACCGCCAACGTCAAGATCGTCGTGAAGCAGTGAGCCACGCTGCCAAGACCGCTCTGCTTGTCTAACAGGTTCGTGCCAAGCCCCGCAGACAGGGGAGCCTTGCTTGAGTCTTCTACTCCCGGGATCAGAGCTTGGCGCTCACATCCAACCCACTGCGGCGAGTCGGTTCTCACCTACCTGTCAGGTCCACCAAGTTGCCAAGAGCGCCACCCGGCGTATAAAGCCACTCCGTTCCTCACGGAGGCTGGCATGCCGGAGCTGGTGTTCTTTCGACGTGGCGAGGAAGTGCTCAGGTTCGCGCTCGACAAAGCGCGCGTGGTGCTCGGCCGCGGCGAGAAGTGCGACGTCGTCATCCCCGACCCCGAGGTCAGCCGCCAGCACCTGGCGCTCGTCCATGACGGGAAGACCTGCCAGCTCGAGGATCTGTCCGGAAACGGCACCGTGGTCGCCGGCAAGGTGATGAAGCAGGGAGTGCTCCCGGATGGCGCAGACATCGCGCTGGGCCAGTGGCGCGCTGTGTTCCGCGAGCGAGGCTCCATCGAGAGCGAAGGCCCCACCGGCGTGGGTCGGCGCACGGACGTCCAGGCCAAGGATCCCCAGGATCAGGAGGCAATGCCCGCCCAGGTGCGCGTGAAGCAGGGCAGCACCGAGTTCCTCCACGAGCTCAGCGGAGAGAGCTTCACCATCGGCAAGGAGCCGTCCAGCACCATCGTCGTCCAGGACCGCTTCATCTCCAGCCGCCACCTCAAGGTGACACGCAAGGAGGGCCTCTTCCATGTGGTGGATCTGAACTCCACCAACGGCACCTTCCTGGGCTCCGCGCGCATCTTCGAGGTGGAGGTGCCGCTGAACACCACGCTCCGGGTAGGCGAGACGGAGATCATCCTCGAGCCGCTGTCCCAGGGCCGGCAGGACTCGTCCTTCCACGGCATCATCGGCAATGATCCGTCCGTCAGGAACCTCGTCGAGCTCATCGGGCGGGTGGCGCCCTCCTCCGCCGCCGTGGCCATCCTCGGCGAGTCCGGCACCGGCAAGGAGCTGGTCGCCAAGGCCCTCCACGTCTGCTCCACGCGCGCGGACAAGCCCTTCATCCCCATCAACTGCGCTGCCATCTCCAAGGAGCTGATCGAGAGCGAGCTGTTCGGCCACGAGAAGGGCGCCTTCACCGGAGCCCAGGGCTCGCGCCGGGGCGCCTTCGAAGAAGCCCACGGTGGCACCCTCTTCCTGGATGAGATCGGCGAGCTGCCGCTGGAGCTGCAGGCCAAGCTGCTGCGCTCTCTGGAGAACGGCGAGATCAAGCGCGTGGGCGCCAGCCGTCCCTCCCATGTGGATGTGCGCGTCGTGGCCGCCACCAACCGCGATCTGCTGTCCGCCGCTCGCGAGGGAAAGTTCCGCGAGGATCTCTACTACCGCCTCTGCGTCATCCCCCTGGTGCTCCCGCCCCTTCGCAACCGGAAGGGCGACCTGGGCCTGCTGGCCGACAGCTTCGTGCGCCTCTACTCTCCGCGAGGCCAGACGGTGAAGATCACCCCCGCCGCCTTGGAGAAGCTCCAGCAGCACCCCTGGCCCGGCAACATCCGCGAGCTGCGCAACGTCGTCCATCGCGCCCTGCTGCTGCGCAAGGGCCCCAAGATCGACGCCAGCGACATCTCCTTCGATCAGGAGTACAGCCGCGAGCCCGCGGGCGCTCCCGCCTCCCACGTCTCCCTCGACTTCCCCGAGGGGATGAACCTCGAGCAGATGACGGAGCGCGCGCAGCGCCAGATCATCGAGATCGCCCTGCGCCGCCACAACAACAACCGGGAGCGCGTCTCCAAGGAGCTCGGGCTGGCACGATCCACCCTCTTCAAGCGTCTCAGGGATTGGGGCATCACGAAGACGGACGAGGATCCGGAGTAAGCGTCCCACCGACACCACGCGCCGCGGCACGGGAACAGATCCTTGGAGCCTCTCGTGCGTTTCATGCCCAAGCCCCTTATGCGGGGGTGAGAGGAGGCATGTCATGGGCGCCGGAATCGTTGGGCTACCCCACATCTCGCAGCTTTACCGTCAACACCGTACACGGGCGCTGGCCATCGCGCGGCGGATCGTCGGAGACGCGGACGACGCGGAGGACGTGGTGCAGGACGTGTTCACGCGGCTGGCCCGCAAGCCCGAGGGCTTCAACGGGCGAGCAGCGTGGACCACCTGGCTGCACCGGGTCATGGTGAACAGCAGCATCAACTGGCTCCGGGCGCGCAAGCGCCGGGACAAGCTGACCCAGGAGCCGCAGGAGCCCACTTCCCCCGAGACTCAAGCCGTCGGCGAGGAGATGCAGCGGCACTTCGGGGACGCGCTGAAGCAGGTGAGCGAGCTGCAGCGCCAGGTGCTGTGGCTGCGCGAGGTCCGCGGCTTCAGCTACCCGGAGATTGCCCAGGTGCTGCGCATCCCCGAGGGCACGGTGAAGAGCTCACTGCACCGCGGACGCGTGCGCGCGCTGGAGGTTCTGGAGGAGCGCGGGCAGCGCCCATGAGGTAGGGGCGAGGGGAGACCAGCAGGAGAGGGCGCCGCCAGGTTTGCGGCGCCCTACCTCCCTTGAGCCGCCCCAGGCCTTCAGGGCACCAGGCTATGCCCTCAGCTTGAGGCGCTCGCGCGCTTCGAGCCACGCCTTGGGTATGGACTCGCGCCCCGCGCTGAGCGCGACGATGCCTCCCACGATGGCGCAGGTGGTGTCACGGTCTCCCAGCCCGGAGACCGTGGTCCAGAGCGCCTCCTCGTAGTGGTCCAGGTGGCGCGCCGCGCACCACACGGAGAAGGGCACCGTGTCCTCGGAGATGACCTGAGACCCGCTGCCCAGCTCCTTGGCCGCCGCCACCGGTGACGCCTCGAGCGGCAGCGCACGCGCCTTCTCCAGCCCTCTGCGCGTCGCCCCCGGCGGAGTGTGCTCGAGCACCACGTCGAAGAGCTGCCGGGCGGGGAAGTGCCCCTCCCTCCGCTGCCAGGCCCATGCGGCCGCTACGGCGATGGCGATGGCCCCTGCCTGACCTTCCGGATGGAAGTGCGTCACCTCCGCGGAGGCCCGGGCCTCGGACACCACCCGGGTCAGATCGTCCGCGAACCAGGCGCCCAGCGGTGCCGCTCGCATGGCCCCACCGTTCCCCATGGAGCCGGTACCGTCGAAGACCTGCGAGGACACCCTGCGCCACGGCGTCCCCTCGTAGATAGCCTGGAGGATGCCCTGCGCGGTGCCGCCATATCCTCGATAGGGGTTCTCGCGGTAGCGGGCCCCGAACACCTCCGCGAGCCGCCCCTGATCGATGCGCCCGTGCTCCTCCAGCACCTGGACGATGCCGAGCGCCATCTCCGTGTCATCGGTGTAGCGCCACGGCCCGGGCGGCACGGTCCGGTGCTCGAGCATCGGCACCAGAGTCGTAGGCGGCAGGAAGAAGCGCTCGCCGAACGCGTCCCCCACGGACAGTCCATCCAGCGAGAGCAACGCGCGCTCCCTGCGCTCAGCACGGTCGGCAGGCTTCGAGGTCGTCATGCCTCATTGTCCAACGCCTGCCGACTAAGTGTCAACAATACACTATGTCCTACCTCTGGCTACGGGGGGGGAATGGTCACCGGGACGCTGGAGGTGTTGTTGTCGAGCGTCGCCTCCTGGAAGGAGCGCGCGGGGTTGAGGGTCACCTGGAGGCGGTAGTCGCCCGGGGGCACGTCCGTGATGTCCAGCCACTGGCAGTCCAGCGTGTTGCCGTAGAGATCGGACCAGCCGCGCTGGATGCCCTGGGTCTCACAGTCGAACTCCTTGGAGCACGCCACATTCGGCCCCGACACGACGCGCTGGGTGTCCTCCATGCAGTAGGCCTGCTTGCGGCCGTTGAGCACCGTCTTTCCCTCCAGATCCAGCAGCGCGTACGTGGCGAAGCCGCTGAAGTGGAAGTGGCCATGGCACGGCGAGAAGGTGAACAGGTCCGGCCGGTCCGCCGGGGGCGGCACCGTGGCGGTGGCGAAGCCCTGGTTCACCGCCTCCACACTGAAGCGCAGCACGCGGCGCTGGCCCGTGCCCCCCACGCACTCCTCCACGACGGCGCACGAGTTCTCGGTGACGAAGATGGAGTCGAAGAGGATCTCGTCCTTCAGCCGCTTCTCGTCGACAACGAGATCCGGCAGGGACTCGCTGACCGGGTGGCACACGCAGTCCGTGCCGCAGAACTCCCCGGCGCCACAGGCCGGCGAGCACGTGGGGCGCAGGTGATTGCACGCGGCGAAGGTCTCGCACGTCCCCGTCGACAGGACGCACAGCTTCTCGCCCGGGCAGAAGCCGCACTGCCCGCCGCAGCCGTCGTCCCCGCAGTCCTTCCCATCACACTGCGGCGTGCAGGGGCTCGGCAGGCACCGCCCCTGCTTGCAGGCCTCACCATCCCCGCAGACACCGCAGTTCCCGCCGCAGCCGTCGCTCCCGCCGCAGTACACGCCATCGCACTTCGGCACGCAGCCATTCGCGGTGAAGCGGGCCTTCAGCGTGAAGGGCCCTGACTGCGAGGCGTCGAAGCCGTCGACGATGAGGTAGTAGGTGCCCGGATCCAGGTCCGTGGCGACGCGGGAGCCGTAGTCGCCCGGCGGTGACGAGTCGTCGCTGCACGCGACCGTCTTCGCGGGCGTGTTGTCGAGGCAGTCCGCCCCGCCATCCGCGGTGCTCTTCTTGCGCAGGTGGAGCACCGTGTCATAGCCGGAGACCCGCGCCTCCAGGCCGACGCGCTCGGTGGTCGTGAAGGTATAGACGGACTCCACCGCGGTGCTGGTGCTGTTGCACGAGGGCACCGCCTGGTGGATGCCTCCCGAGCTGTCGCCCTCGAGGGTGTGGTCGCCAATGAGCTGGGCCCCGTCGGCCAGGAGCGGCAGCGGCGAGCGGCAGGTCCCCGGCTGCGTCTCGGGCTTGCACTGGAAGATCGCCTGCGCGCAGCCCTCGCCCGCGCCGCAGGTGCCGCACTCCCCGCCACACGCGTCATCCCCGCACTGCTTGCCCGCGCAGTCGCGCTCGCAGGTGGGGCCGGCCATGCACACCGCGCACGCGCCCGTCGGTGTGTGCAGGCAGGAGCGCGACTGCTCGTCACAGTCATCCTGGGTGCAGGCCGTGCCGTCATCGCACGCCGCGCGCACCGTGGCGCACTGGCCGTTGGCGAAGCGCTCCTCGCCGTTGCAGAAGACACCGTCGGAGCAGCTCACCTCCACCGCCACCTCGATGGGGCTCCCGAAGGGGGTGCTCTCGTGCTGGAGCGTCCAGCTCAGCGTGTGGAGGCCAGGCTGAGCCGGGGTGGCGACGCTGCCCAGGAACGTGGCCACCTCCCCCGGCTTTGTGTTCTTCACGAGCCCAATCGTGCCACCGCTCCATACGTCCTGCGGGCCGAGCACCAGCTTCACGTCCCCCTTCTTCCACGTCGCCGTGCCTGAGTTCAGCGCGGACACCGAGAACTCCCCGTTGCCTCCCGGCACCACGCGCGCCGGTGCCCCCGGCTCCGTGGCGGTCGCCTCGTAGGTCTCATCGTCGTCGCATCCGCTCAGCAGGACTGCGAACGCTCCCAGCAGGCAGAGAATGAGTTTGCGCAAGGTGTCCCCCTAAGCAGGTTTTCCGCAGGTTCGCTCGGAGTCCGGGTCTTTGTCACGGACTCCCAGCCAGGCAGCCCCTCCGTGGGCCCCTCGCAGGCTGATACGCTGGGTCCATGCGCATGGCATCCGCCCAGAGCTCCCCTCCTCCGAGCGCCGAGCAGGCCGAGCAGGCTCGCACCCTCATTACCCGGTTGCTGGGCAACCTGGAGAAGGCCATCCGCGGCAAGCGCGAGGCCCTGGAGCTGGTCCTCTGCTGCGTCGCGGCAGGCGGGCACGTGCTGCTGGAGGACGTGCCTGGCACCGGGAAGACGACCCTGGCCAAGGCGCTGGCCCTCAGCATCGGTGGGCAGTTCAAGCGGGTTCAGTTCACGCCGGACCTGCTGCCCACTGACATCGTCGGCACCTCCCTCTTCAACCCCCAGGACGGCACCTTCCGGTTCAAGGCCGGCCCCATCTTCGCCAACGTGCTGATCGCCGATGAGATCAACCGCGCCTCCCCGCGCACGCAGTCCGCGCTCCTGGAGGGCCTCTCCGAGCAGCAGGTAACGGTGGACGGAGAGACGCGCTCGCTCCCCTCGCCCTTCCTGTGCATCGCCACCCAGAACCCCGTGGAGTTCCACGGCACCTACCCGCTGCCGGAGGCCTCGCTGGATCGCTTCGCCGCCCAGCTCTCGCTGGGCTACCCGCCCGAGGCCGAGGAGCGGGCCCTCCTCACCGAGCAGCGCGGCCCGAAGCCTGCGGCCCCGCTCGAGGCGGTCTGCTCATTGGAAGAGGTGGTGGCGCTGCAGCGCGCTGTGGAGGAGGGGGTGCGGATGGAGGCCTCCGTCGCGGACTACCTGCTGCGCGTCGTCCACTCCACGCGCGGCCACGCCAGTGTGCGCCTGGGGGTGTCCACGCGCGGTGCGCTCCTCTATGCCCGCATGGCCCGCGCCCGCGCGCTCGTCAGCGGTCGCGACTTCGTCCTGCCGGAGGATCTCAAGGTGCTCGCCGTGCCCGTGCTCACCCACCGGCTGGTGCTGGACACTCGCGCCCGCTACGCCGGCACCGACAAGCAGGCCCTCACCCGGGACATCGTCTCCGCCGTCCCCCTGCCCCGCTAGGCCGCTCGCCATGGCTCGCCGCCGCTGGTCCTTCATGATGCCCCCGGAGGAGCACCGCTTCATCCGGTTCCTGAACGAGCGCTATCGCGGGTGGCTCACGCCGCTCGGCCAGTCCCTGCTGTGGGCCATGGGAGCCGCGGGGCTGATGATGCTCTGGGGGCTCCAGCCGGCGATCGTCTTCTTCTGCTTCTGCGCCGCGCTGCTCGTGGGGGGCGTCACGGTCGGGCTGCCATTCCGGCCGCGGCTCAAGCTCTCCCGGCGCCTGCCCCCCCCGGTGTCCGCGGGAGACACCCTGCACTACCGGGTGCTGGTGGAGAACCGGGGCCGCCGGCCGGCGCGCAAGGTGGTGGTGGAGGAGCGCAGCCTGCCCCCGGAGCTGAAGTTCGTGGAGGAGTCGCCGGTGATCGAGGTGCTCGGGCCTGGCGAGCGGGCCGAGGTGAGCCTGACGCTCACCTGCCCCACGCGCGGGGCCTACGAGCTGCCCTGGCTCCAGGCCTCCAGCTTCTTTCCCTCGGCGTTGGTGAAGTGGCCCCGCCGCGCGAAGGAGAAGGATCGGCTCCTCGTGTACCCGTGCTTCACGCCGCTGGCGCGCTTCGAGGTGCCCCATGGGCGCAACTACCAGCCGGGCGGCATCCCCACCGCCTCGAGCGTGGGCGAGTCCACCGAGCTGGCCGGCACCCGCGAGTTCCGCGAGGGAGATCGCACGCGCGACATCCACTGGCCCTCGCTGGCGAGGACCGGCCGGCTCGTGGTGAAGGAGTACCAGGAGGAGTACTTCGTCCGGCTGGCCATGGTGCTGGACGTGGAGACGCGCAGCACCCGGGACGATGTCCTCTTCGAGCGCAGCCTCTCCCTGGCCGCCGGCATCGCCGACGTGCTCGCCCGCCAGGAGTACATCATCGACATCTTCGCGGCCGGCTCCCAGGTGTTCCACTTCCAGGCGGGCCGCGCCCTGGCCCACTTCGAGCACATCCTGGAGATCCTCGCCTGCCTCGAGGCCGAGGACCGGCTGGACATGAACGCGCTGGAGGCCGCGCTGCTCCCCGAGGCCCGGAAGCTCTCCGCCGTCATCCTGGTGATGATGGACTGGGACGCCGCTCGGGCGGAGCTGATCCGGAAGCTGAAGGCGCACGGAGTGGCCGTCCGCGTGCTCTCCGTCCGGCCGGATCGCCGCCCCGAGGGCCTCGCTCCCGAGGAGGTGGTGGAGCTGCCATGAGCGAGTCCCCTGCCAGCACCTCCCACCTGGGGCGGGGGATGGAGATGCTGCCAGTGCTCGGCGCGCTGGTCCTGCACGCGCTGGCCCATGATCGCTGGCTGCTGTGTGTCCCCGCCGCGGGCCTGCTGGCCACCGCGCTGATCCTCGGCAAGCAGCCTGTGTACTCGTCCCGGCTGCTGTTGATCTCGGCGCTCGTGGGAGGCTCGCTAGGGTTCGCGCTGAGTGGGCTGTGGCCCGTGCCAGCGCCCATCCCGCCCGTTGTCATGGGGCCGCTGTGCGGAGCCTTGGTGGGGCTGAGCACCCTCTGTGCCCTCTGCGGCAGGCAGGCCTACGCCATCACCTATGCCCTGCTCCTGTCGTCGCTCAGCGTCGCCGTGCGGGGCTCTCCCGCCGTGTACGTGGGCATGGCGGGCCTGGCCGTCGGCCTCCTGGCTGTCGCCTTTGCTCGAGGGCGCATCGGTCAGGCCGGGCTCGCGGGAGGCCTCGGCTTTGGCGCCTTCACGCTGGTGGTGCTGGCAGCCACCTTCGGGCTGTTTCGCTTCGTGCGCTTGAGCGAGGGGGTGCTGACGGACACGGTCTTCCGGATGATGAGCGCGGCTCCGAGCCCGGGCATCGCCATGCAGTCGGAGATCTCCCTCGACCGCCAGGGCCGGATGCCCGACACCGAGGTGCTCCTCATGGAGGTGAGGGGCGACGGCGCGCAGCGGCTGAGGACGACGGTGTTCGACACGTTCGACGGCACCCGCTGGACCACCTCTCGCGCGCTCGAACAGGCCCGCCCGGCGCTGCCCCCTCTCGCACCCGGCGAGCCGCTGCGCTCCACCGAGCTCACCTTGAAGCAAGCCCTGCGCAAACACCTCCCCGCTCCCGCTGGGACGCGCACCGTTGAGGGCGCCTCAGCCGAGACGATCGGTGGATGGATGGTGCGCGCCGAGGGCGCCAGCGGGACCACCCTCCTCCTGCGCCACGATCCCCGAGAGCAGCTCCCACCGGAGCCGCCTCCCGCGGAGGCCCTCAGCTTTCTCCCCGAGGCACTGCGAGCGGAGCTGTCCCCCCTGGCCCAGGAGATCACCCGCGGCGCCACCACGCCCAGGGCCCGCGCCGAGGCACTGGAGGCCTGGTTCCGCGACAACTACGAGTACTCGCTCTCGGTGGACCTGCGCGGCGAGGGCAGCCCCCTGGCCGTCCTCATCCGCGAGCGGCGGCCCGCCTGGTGCACCTACTTCGCCAGCGCCATGGCGGCGCTCCTGCGGAGCCAGGGCGTCCCGGCGCGCCTGGCCGGTGGCTTCGTCCCCCAGGAGAAGAACCCCTTCTCGGACGCCTTCCTCGTGCACTCCCGGGACGCCCACGCGTGGGTGGAGGTCTATCTCCCGGAGGAGGGGCGCTTCGTCCCCTTTGATCCGACCCCCTGGCGCAGCCGCGACGCGCTGCTCGCGGACAAGGCCACGGGAACCCTGGGGGCCGCATGGCAGGCCTTCTCCTCCGCGCTCCGCCGCGGGCTCTCGCGCCTCCTGAGCTCACCCGCCGCGGCCTTGTCAGCCGTGGCGAGCTCTCCGCTCACCTGGCTCGTCCTCACCGCCGCGCTGGCGTGGCGACTGCGGGCACGCTACCGGCACAAGCGCGCCACCACGGCTCGCAAGGCCATGCGCGGAGAGAACCCGGCGCTGACGGCGGCCTACACACGCTATCTCCGCGCGATGAAGCGCGGCGCGGGCCTCATTCCCAGCACCGCCGAGACAGATGACGAGCTGCTGCTGCGCCTGCGCACCACCCGCGGAGATCGCGCCCAGGCCCTCGCCGCGGAGTTCCTCACCCGCTATCGCCGGGCTCGCTATGGGGGAGGGGCCATCGATCTCGCTTCCCTCGGGAAGCTCACCGCGGAGCTCGAGCGCCTCCTGCGCCAACAGCGCTGAGCTTCGAGCCCTGTCCTGGATTCGGACAGCCACTGGTACATCCTCACTCCAAAAATCTCCGTCTATCCAACTGTCCGCATTTCGCTGGAATTACCAAGAATCCCTTTGAAATCCAGGGCTTGGACCCCGGTTTTTCTCGATGAACGAGAAACCCCAGACGCAGTGTGACGGTCATCTTTGACCCCCAGCGGATCGAGCCCTGCACCCATGTCCAATCATTTCAAGCACCTACGCGTTCATTCTCGTTTTCCAAGAATTGGCACAAAATCTGCTTTACCCCTTCTCGCTGGCCTTGGCCCCCGCCCAGGAGAGGATCCCCCATGAAGCGAATCCAGAAGGCGTTGCTGACCGCGTTGTTCACACTGGCGACCGCTGGCTGCGGAGCGCCTGAGGAGGACGAGCAGCCGACTCCCCTCCTCGAGGAGGGGGAGAGCACGGGGGACGCGGAGCAGAGCGCGTCCGTGAACGAAGGCGCGCGCCTCTTCAAGCATGAGACCTTCCAGGGCAACGGGCGGACCTGTGAGACCTGCCACACGTCCGGCACGGGGACCCTGTCCCCGCAGCAGGCCCAGGCGGCCTACATCGCCAACAGCAACGGGCCCCTCTTCAACCCCATCGACAGCGATGGGCGCCTGGGCACCAGCTACTCGAAGCTGCTGAACGACGCGACGGTCACCGTCGACATCACCCTGCCCGCCAACGTCACCCTCGCTAGCGATCCCACGCGCCGCACGCTCATGCTGCGTCGCGGCATCCCCAGCACCATCGATGCTCCGTCGCTGGACTCCGTGATTATGTGGGATGGCCGTGAGGCGACGCTGCAGACCCAAGCGCGCAGCGCTCTCCTCGGCCACGCCGAGGTGGACCCGTCGTGGCTTCCGTCGGAGGACGGGCTGAACAGCATCGCCCAGTACGAGCAGACGCTGTTCAGCTCCGGCGCGATGAAGAACTACGCGAAGGGCAAAGGCCCCGCGCCCGCGCTCCCTGAGGGTACGACCGACTCGGAGAAGCGCGGCCGGATGTGGTTCGCGGAGACCGGTGTGTGCGGCAGCTGCCACGGCGGCCCGCTGCTCAACAGGATGACGGCTGGCAACCCGATGGGCGTGCCCGCCAACTCCCAGTTCGGCATCGCGTTCGTCTCCGAGTTCAACCTGGCCGGCAACCCCATGCTCACGTTCAACGTCACGAACCCGGACAACACGGTGACGCCGGTGAGCTCGCCGGATCCGGGCCTGATGCTGGTGACGGGCGTGCCGCAGACGGCGGGCCTCTTCAAGATGACGTCGCTGCGCAACCTCAAGAACACCGCGCCGTACTTCCACGACAGCTCGGCCAAGACGCTCGAGCAGGTCATGGTCCAGTACAAGCAGGTGCTCGACTTCCTGGGCATCCCGAACACGCCGCAGGACATCGCGGACATGACTGCCTACATGTACCTGCTGTAGTCCCGGCCCAAGGCGCCCGCTCTACGGAACGGGCAGCCCCGAGCTGAAGCCAGCCGCCCCGTGGCACCTCGAGATGCCGCGGGGTTTTGTTCTTCAGGCCAGCAAGCTCGGGCGGGCTCACTCGCGCTCAAGCAACCCACGCCCAGAGCGCCTCCTGCGCCCACAGCGCTGAGCTTCGAGCCCTGTCCTGGATTCGGACAGCTCCTGGTACATCCTCACTCCAAAATCTCCATCTAACTAACTGTTCATTTTTCGCATGAATTAACGAGAATCCCTTTGAAATCCAGGGCTTGGACCCCAGTTTTTCTCGATGAATGCGAAGACACAGGTCCTGGGGGGCGGTCATCTTTGACACCCAGGGGATCAAGGCCTGCATCCGTGGTCAATCATTTCAAACGCTTACGCGTTAATTCATGCTTTTCTTGAATTGGCATGAAGTCTGCTCTAACGGCTCTCGCTGGCATTGACCTGCCCAGGAGAGAACCCCCATGAAGCAGCTTCACAAGGCGTTACTGACCGCGTTGTTCACACTGGCGTCCACTGGCTGTGGAGAGCCTACAGAGGACGAGCAGCCGACTCCTATCCTCGAGGAGGGAGAGAGCACGGAGGATGCGGAGCAGGACGCGTCCGTGGCCGCCGGTGAGAACCTCTTCAAGCATGAGACCTTCCGCGGCAACGGACGGACCTGTGCGACCTGCCACACGTCCGGCACGGGGACGCTGACCCCGGCGCAGGCCCGGGCAGCCTACAACGCCAACAGGAACGGGCCCCTCTTCCGGCGCATCGACAGCGATGGGCGCCTGGGCACCAGCTACTCGAAGCTGCTGAACGACGCGACGGTCACCGTCGACATCACCCTGCATCCGAACGTGACCCTCGCCAATGATCCCACGCGCCGCACCCTCACCCTGCGCCGCGGCATCCCCAGCACCGTCGATGCTCCGTCGCTGGACTCCGAGATTATGTGGGATGGCCGTGAGGCGACGCTGCAGACCCAGGCGCGCAGCGCCCTCCTCGGCCACGCCGAGGTGTCACCGTCGCGGCTTCCGTCGACGGACCAGCTCAACAGCATCGCCCAGTACGAGAAGACGCTGTTCTCCTCCAATGCGATGAGGGACTACGCGAAGGGCCGAGGCCCCGCGCCGGCGCTCCCCGCGGGCAGGAGCGACTCGGAGAAGCGCGGCCGGGCGTGGTTCGCGGAGACCGGTGTGTGCGGCAGCTGCCACGGTGGCACGCTGCTCAACAGGATGACGGCTGGCAACCCGATGGGCGTGCCCGCCAACTCCCAGTTCGGCACCGCGTTCGTCTCCGAGTTCAACCTGGCCGGCAACCCCATGCTCACGTTCAACGTCACGAACCCGGACAACACGGTGACGCCGGTGAGCTCGCCCGATCCGGGCCGGATGCTGGTGACGGGCGTGGCGCAGGAGGCCAACCTCTTCAAGATGACGTCGCTGCGCAACCTCAAGAACACCGCGCCGTACTTCCACGACAGCTCTGCCAAGACGCTCGAGCAGGTGATGGTCCAGTACAAGCAGGTGCTCGACTTCCTGGGCATCCCGAACACGCCGCAGGACATCGCGGACATGACCGCCTACATGTACCTGCTGTAGTCCCGGCCCGAGGCACCCGCTCTACGGAGCGGGAAGCCCCGAGCTGAAGCCAGCCGCCCCGTGGCACCTCGAGGTGCCGCGGGGCTTTGCTTTGAGGCGCCTACGGAGGGGAGGCCGCCTTCTGCCGCGCCACCCACGCCTTTACCCGGTTCTCCAGGATGGACAGCGGGAGCGCGCCGGAGCCCAGCACCACATCGTGGAAGGTACGCACATCGAAGCGCGGGCCCAGCTCGCTGGCGGCGAAGGCCCGCAGCTCCTGGATCTTCAGCGAGCCCAGCTTGTACCCGAGCGCTTGCCCCGGGTTGACGATGTAGCGATCCACCTCGACGATGATGTCGTTCTCGGGCTCGCCGGAGTTCTCCCGGAAGAAGGTGATGGCCTGGTCGCGCGTCCAGCCCTTCGAGTGGAGGCCGGTGTCCACCACGAGCCGGATGGCGCGCAGCATCTCCGAGGCCAGCCCGCCGAACTTCGCGTAGGGATCCTGGTACACGCCGAGCTCTTCACCGAGCGACTCGGCATACAGGCCCCAGCCCTCGACATAGGCGCCGTAGTGGCTGTAGCGGCGGAACCGAGGCACCTCCCCCTGCTCCTGCGCGAGCGCGATCTGGAAGTGGTGCCCGGGCACCGCCTCGTGCAGCACCAGCGCGTCCACTCCCCAGCGGGGCCGGGCGGACAGATCATAGGTGTTGACGAAGAAGATCCCGGCCCGTCCTACCTCCAGAGAGCCCGGGTTGTAGTACCCGGCGGGCACCGTCTTCTCCGAGAACTCGGGCACCGGGCGAATGCCGTACGGCAGCCGAGGCAACATTCCGAACAGCTTGGGCAGCTCTGGATCCAGGCGCTTGGCCGCGTCGCGGTAGGCCATGAGCAGCTCCTGGCGCGAGCCGAAGGTGAAGCGCTTGTCCGTGAGCAGGAAGCGGGTGAAGTCTCGCAGCGAGCCCTGGAACTTCGCCTCCACCTTCACCTTCTCCATCTCCGAGAGGATGCGCTTCACCTCCGCCAGCCCGATCTGGTGGATGGTGTCCGGCGACAGGTCCGTCGTGGTCATCTGCTTCACGCGGAACGTGTACCAGGCCTGGCCATCTGGCAGCGCGGACATGGAGATCGCCTCGCGGGCGCGCGGGGCGTACTCGGACTCGAAGAAGGCCAGCAGCTTGCGGTAGGCGGGTAGCACGGCCTCACCGAGGGCGGCGTTCACCTCCGCGCGCAGCCGCGCCTCCTCCGGCTTCAGGGAGGGCGGGAGTCCCTCGAAGAGCGCGCGGACGATCGGGCTCTGCTCGGGCGCGTCCACGGCCTGGTTGCGGATGAGGCCCGCCACGTCCCGCAGCGTCACCTTGGGCGGAACCACGCCTGCCTCCAGGCCCTTGCGCATCAGCGCGATGGACTGATCCACCAGCCCAGGCACCGCGCGCAGCCGCTTCACGAAGTCCTGGAAGTCCTTCACGTTGCGCTTGGGCACTGCCTGCGCCACTTGCGCCATCATATCGTGGATGCCGCCGAGCTGGCTGATCTGGATGTACTCCTCGGGGAAGCGCTGGCCCTCGACGCTGGTCTCCGCGTCCAGCCGGAAGAGGTCGTAGTCGAGCTGGCGAGGCTCGGACAGACGCGAGCGGTCAATGCCCTTCAGGCGCTCGAGCAGCTCGCGGGCGTGCTGCTTGCGGCGCTCGATGGCTTCGGCCGACTGGTCTCCCAGTTGGTCGTTGTAGCGAAGGTCTCCCACGAAGGTGGCGAAGAGGGGGGACTCGCGCAGATCCCACTGCCACTCCTCCTCCAGGAGCGCGGTAAAGCGCGCATCCTCGGGCGAGGCGGCGGGGGTGGTGCTGGAGGACGAGGACGAAGTCGAGGTCGCACAGGCCGCGGCAAGCAGCCCGAGGAGGAACCACACAGAGCGGGTGTTCATGCGCCGCGGACTCTGTCACAGGTTGCGCGCGGAGACTCAGGACTCTCGTCGGCGGCGCGCGGCCCACGCCCCCAGCAACAACGCCACGGCGCCCAGTCCCGCGCCGGGAGTGGATCCGCATCCGCAGCCCACGTCCAGCCTCGAGGACGGCAGCACCTCGAAGCTCGTGAGCTGGGAAGAGGTCCCCGCCCGGCCGGCCTCGTCCCGGACGTGAACCACCGCCTTGTGCGCTCCGGGCGCGAGCGCCTGCTCGGCGGTGAGCGCGTAGCGGAAGCGTCCCGTCCCATCCAACGGCACCAGGGCCAGCTCGGTGCCATCCACCTCGAGGCTCACCGAGACACCGCTCGGGCTCGTCCCCGCGAACACCGGGGTGGGATCGACGCGCTCGCCCTCACCGGGCACCACCAGGATGGGACGGACGTCCCCTTCCGTCGGCTGCGTCACCACGTCGAAGCGAGTGGGCTCCGAGACGGCGCTGCGCACGCCGAGGCTCTGCGCGGACGCGCTCAGCTCATGCGCTCCCAGGGCCAGATCCGCCGTTGGGGTGTACACGAAGGCGCCGTCGGTGCTGCTCGACAGCACCTGCGCGTAGGGGATTCCATCGAGGTAGAGCTGGACGAGCACTCCGGGCTCGGCCGTGCCTTCCATGCTCGGCCGTCGCGGCACGCCTGTCGCCCCATCTGCCGGCTGGGTCAGCACAGGGGTGTTGGGTGATCGGAACGCCTCGGGCACCGGCTGAGCCGAGCCATAGGAGGGGCCACTGTCGATCTTGGCCGGGCCCGCGCCGTGGGAGTCTCCCTGCGCTACCGAGAGGCCAGCGGCTCCCGCGAGCACCGAGGCCGGACAGGTGATCGACTCGCCCTGAAGGAAGACGACCCCCCCGGCCCCTCCGCCGCCAGGCCCCATCACGATGGTGGTGTGGGTGCTGTCTCCCCCCGCACCGCCATAGGCCACGGCGCTCCCGCACATCAGCTCCTTCTGAGCCCGCACGGAGATCGCGCCACCCGCTCCTCCTCCGCCCGCGCCATCGTCTCCTGCCGGGCGAGTGCCGTCCGCAGAGGCCCCAGCGGCGCTGAAGCTCCCTGTCCCCAGGACCTGTCTGGCGCGGATGAGGATCAGCCCTCCGCCCGCTGCGCCCCCCGTCCCCAGGTCGTCGTCCCCTTCCCCCGAGCCGCCGCCTCCTCCGAACAGGAGGTGCTCATAAGGGAGGTACACCACCGGCGCGCCACCCAGGCCGCCCACATCGCGAGAGCCATCTCCCGTGAAGCTGAACCCTCCCAGGCCTCCCGCCCCGGCGTGGCCACCGCCCCCGCCTCCGCTGTTGTGACAGTTCCCTCCGCCGCCGCCGTTGGCCAGGTTGCCTCGCCCGGACGCCGCGCCGTAGCGCCCGGCCACCAGCCCCTCTCCTTTATAGGTACCGCCGGCGGACTCCGGCACGTCAAACCCCGTGCAGTCTCGGATGTCCGGGTGGTCAAAGAAGGTTCCACCGCGAAAGCCCGCCCCCTTGACTGTAATGAGCCCGTCATTCGTCAGCGCCCCGGAGACCAGGACCGCGACGATGCCACCCATGCTTCCATCCCAGGGCTCCGCCCGGATCGACCCCCCGGCATTCAGCTGCAGATCCGTGTACTCGGGCACGCTCACCACCTGCGTCGCGTCCGCCGTGTAGCTGTAGAGCAGCGGCGCGGTGAGCTGCAGCATGTTCGGCAACACCTGCTCCACCCGCGCGTACTCGAACCTTCCGGCCGTGCCGGAGTGGAGGTTGACGGGGTTCTGATCCCCCGAGACGAGCCCGGGCATCAACCCGGTGGACTGGTGGAGGAGCACCAGCTCTCCCGCGGAGAAGCCGCTGCCCTCGGAGATCGTCAGCTCCTTCATCCCCGCGGCCGCGTTGGCGGTGAGGCGCGTGTAGCGGTTGACGACCGTGTCCGAGGTATCGATGACGAGAGCGCCGCTCCGGCCCGTGCCCAGTCCGAAGGTGTCGGGCTCGGCCAGCGCGCTGCCCGCTGCAAGCAGCACCAGCAGAGAGCATGCGCTCCGCAGAGCCCCAGCTCGAGCTGGGGTTGCCAGGAGGGTCACGGCGCACGCGATGCGTGTCGATGAGGACGGGGATCCGCTCACATTCCCTCCCGAGATGAGCCATGGCCAGCGGGCAGCAGATTATCGGATTTCGAGGATTCCCTGTCGCCAGAGGAAGCGTGCCAAGGGAATCCAGGTACTTGGATGGCTTCGAGCGATGCGCTTTCTTGGCTGCTCTCTCGCCTGTCGATGCCATGGGGCTAGACTCGCCGCATGGACGTTCAGCCCCCCCAGGGGGTCTCTCAGCGTGGGGCGACCGCCAGACGGCTAGCGGCTGTCGGAGTTCTCTTGTTCGTGGCCGCCATCGGGCTGGCCTCGGTTCGCTCCGGCGGTGCGCCTGGCGCCACCCCACCCCAGGGCCCACCCGTGGTGTCCGTGGACCTGCCCAAGGAGCACGAGGCGCTGAGACTAGCCGCGGCCCGTGCCATCGCGCGCACGTTGGCGCCCCTCCCCTCGCGCCGCCTGCCTGAGCGCACGCCCCAGGAGGAGGAGCTCTTCCGGCTGGCCACCACACTCAAGGCCCCCGGCAGCCCCATCGAGAACCCCTGCACTGAGTGGGCGGGGCCCTTCTGCGCGCGGACCTCGCTCGATCCCTTCTTCTCCGCGCTGGATGGCCTGCGCTCTGGGAAGAGCACCTCCCGGGTGACAGTCGCCGCGTTCGGCAACTCCCTGATCGCGGCGGACCGCATCGTCGACATCGTCCGAGATGATCTGGTCCGCATGTTCGGGGATGGAGGCCGCGGACTGCTCCTCGTGGACCGGATCGCGGACTATGGCGGTCGGATCCGCACGGGCAGCTCGGCGGACGGCTGGCGCGTGTACACGGTAGGAGACGTCAAGCCGTCGCCCTGGCCCATCGGGCTCGCCGGGGTCGTCCACATCTCCAATACTCCCCGGGCCCGCTCGCGCTTCTCCCTCAAGGGAGAGACCCAGGGCACCCTCTTCTGGCTCGACAAGGGCGCCGGCCCGATCGAGCTGCGTGTGGACGGCAAGGACCTGTTGAAGACCGAGCCTCAGGGGGACGGCCGCTCGCAGCGCACGGAGTTCACGCTGCCCTCCGACGCGGCGACGCTGGAGCTCATCGCCCACAAGAGCGGCACGGCCATCCAAGGGCTCGTCCTCGATCGGCCGGGTCCGGGACTCGTCCTGGACACCCTGGGCGTGCCCGCCGCGGATGCCAGCCTCTTCCTCCAGGCCCATGAGGAGATGGTCACCCAACAGCTCCAAGCGCGCTCGCCCGCCCTGGTGCTCATCATGCTGGGCGGCAACGAGGTGAAGCGGCTGCAGTGGGGGCGCTCCACCTTCGAGAAGGTCGAGCGCGACCTGCACCAGTTCATCCAGCGCACCCGTCGGGCCTCACCGGGCTCTTCGTGCCTGCTGGTGGGGCCTCTCGATGCCGTGCTGGGCCCTGACTCGGCCCGGCCGTTCCAGCAGCGGGCCGACCTGCAGGAGGTGATCGAGCTGGAGCGGAAGATCGCCCAGGCGGAGGGGTGCGCATTCTTCGACATGTTCGGCGCCATGGGCGGCACGGGCTCGCTCCAGCGCTTCCACGCCAAGGGGCTGGTGCATGACGATCTGGTGCACCCGCGCGGGAAGGGCCTCGACCTGCTTGGGGCGCTGCTGTCGGATGCCCTCTTGAAGGCCTGGTCCGAGACTCCGCGCGCCGAGCAGCCCTATGCGCTCGCGGAGGCGTGGGCCACGCTCGTGGGAGGGGATCTGCTTCCCCATGAGGTGGATCCGTGGCGGCAGGCGCCTCCCGTGACGCTGCTCCCAGGAGATCCCAAGGATCCGCTGGCGGGCGGAATCCAGCGAGTGCTCTCGGCGGCACGGGCATCGACGCCCCGCTCCGAGGAAGCCCGCTGGCTCGTGCTTGATCCAGGAGCTTCCCAGGCCCTGCCTCGCGCCCTGGCGACCACCGGCCCCGTGACGCTGCGCTGTGTGTCGCTCGCGCCCTCGAGCAGCACCGCCCGAAGCGGGGAGCCCTGCCTCTCCATCAACCTTCCCCCCATGCCCGCGGATCTCCACGATCCTGCGGACCCGGCCGTGATGATGGGCGCGTGGCTGCTGGCGGAGCTCGTCCGCCATGACTCGCTCCCGACGGCTCGGAGAGCACACTGATGCGACCTTCGCGATTCGGGTTCCTCCCCCGTGTGCTCGTCACGCTTGGGGTACTCCTGTCCACGGTGGCCGCCGCTCAGCCGAGAGGCAAGCCGGCGCCCGCACAGCTTCCGCCCGGCACGCAGGCCTTCCCGCCCGAGGTGGTGCGCGCCCTGGAGGCGCGGATCCACGAGCAGCTCGAGGGACGCATGCTCGGAGGGCTCTCGGTGGGCGTGGCCCGGGGGGATCTGGCGTGGGCGGGGGGCTTCGGCTTCCGCAACGTGGAGCGGCGGCTGAAGGCCACTCCGAGGACGACCTACCGCACGGCCTCCATCTCCAAGTGCTTCACCTCCATCGCCGTGCTGCAGCTCATGGAGGCCGGCGAGGTGTCGCTGGACGGCGACATCCGCACCTGGGTGCCGGACTTCCCCGCCAAGTCCTGGACCGTGACGGTGCGGCAGCTGCTGGGCCACCTCGGCGGGGTGAGCCACTACCGCGATCTGGTGAAGGAGAACCGGCTGACGAAGCGGATGACCACCGCCGAGGCGATCGCGATCTTCAAGGACTGGCCGCTCGTGGTGGAGCCCGGCACCGAGTTCGTCTACACCTCCTATGGCTTCAACCTGCTCGGGGCGATGGTCGAGAATACGTCCGGGCTGCCCTTCGGGAAGTACCTGCAGCAGAAGATCTTCGCGCCAGCGGGCATGCCGAACGCGGCGCTGGATGACTTCCGGACGCGGGATGCCTGGCACGCGGTGGGCTACCGGGCCGTGAGCGGCGGCCTGGTGCGCTCCCACAAGCTGGATCTCTCGTCGCGCTTCGCGGGTGGCGGGGCGCGCGCGTCCGTCGTCGATCTGCTGGCGTTCGGGCGCGCGGTGATGGCCAGCACGCTCGTCACGCCCGAGACCACGCGGATGATGCAGAGCTCCATGGAGACGCGGGATGGACGGCTGACCGACTATGGGATGGGGTTCGCCACCTACCCGGTGCGGGGCCACTACGTCGTCGCGCACGCGGGCGGGCAGCCGGAGACGAGCACATTCCTGCTGTTGCTCCCCGCCGAGCGCCTGGTGATCGCGCTGGCCATGAACGTCGAGGATCAGGGCGAGCTGCTGCGCGACCTCTACAGCTCGCTGCTCGAGGTGCTCCTGGAGGGCGGAGCGCGGCGGCGGCCGATTCATGCGAAGGATCCCGTGGACGAGGTGCTCCACGAGGGCCTGTATCGGATGTTCTCGTATGGCCGCGCCTTCTACACCTTCCACCGCTCCGGTTACGGCACACCGCCCGAGCCTGGGAATCTCCCGAGCGCCTTCACCGAGGTGTCCAAGCTGCTGTCCCGGGAGGCCGTCTCGGCGGATCCTCACGCCGCGCTGAAGCAGGTGAAGCAGGCCCACCACCCGCGCGCCGGGCGCCTGTTCATCCGGGTCGGCAGGCAGATGGCGGAGCGGATCGCCTCCGCGTTCGGGCCCGAGGCGCTGGCCGCCTACCCTGCCGAGGGGGCCCTGCCCTTCTTCGAGGACTACCTGCGCGCCTGCGAGCAGGAGCGCTGCCCCGAGGAGCTGCGGTTCTCCCCGGGCCTGCGCGCGGACATCGCGAGGCTCGTGGGGCCGTGGCGGCGGGCGAACGCACCGGAGATGCGGACGATGCTGCTGCGCTCCGTCCCGGATCTAGACGTGGCGCTGGGAGCACTCGAGCGTGCGTTCCAGGAGGCGCCGGTGCACCCGGACTACTCCGAGGAGGTGATCGCGCTCGCCCAGGCGCCGAAGGCACCTGCTGACCAGGCCACGCGACTGCTCGACTGGGCGATGAAGAACCATCCGGGCTCCATTCCAACGCTGCTCGCTCGGGCGGATGCGTTCCTCCAGGCGGGCGATGCCGAGGCCGCGGAGCTGCTCTACCGACGTGCTCTGGAGAGGCCCACGGGGCCCGATGCGCTCGGCCCGGAGAAGCTCCTCGCACGGGCGAAGCAGCATCCCCTGGCGCTCGACGTGCTGCGCGTCGCGGTGAAGCTTCACCCGGGCGCGGCCTCGTTGTGGCAGGCTCTGGCCCTTCGCGCGCAGGAGGCGGGCGACGCGGAGGCGGCGCAGGCGGCGCAGGAGCGGGTGAAGGAGCTCACGCAACCACCTCCCCCGCTCCAGAGCCTGCCAATTCCGTAGCGCCTACTTCACGCGCTTGAGCGGCACCTGCAGCAAGTCAAGTGGGAGCGGCAGGGCTGGCTGTCGGGGGGCCCTTGCGAAGCGGATCCCAGACGTACTCCTCGGTGGGTAGCAACTTCATGTTTGTGAACCCGTGCCGCCGGACGAACTCGGCGAAGCGCTCGGAGACGACAATGCAGCCCTGGAGGCCACGGGGGCGAAACACGTCCTCGCCCTTCCAGGTGTCCGCTTCCATGGTAAAGCCGTGGATAGAGTCCAGCCCGGTGTAGCGACACTCGGGGCAAGTCACGGGCTCGGTGTGGCGCAAGCGGCTGTGCTCTTCAGCCACGGCCCCGCGACCGAAACAAGGCGTGACAACGAAGTAGCGGGGCACCACGCCGAGCTCCATGCGCCTGTGCCTCTTCCGAACGCGCAAGATCTCGACGGGATGGAAACCAAGCAATCCGGTCAGCCCTTCTGCCCGAAAGGACTCGGCCACGCGCTCAGAGATGAGCACGTCATCGCCAGAAGCCTCTACGAAGTCACCCATGGCCTCTCCATACAGCTCCACCTCGCCTCGGTAGGGCGGCAGCCATGTCCGCATGCCTATGATGCCGCCGCACTGCGGGCAACGAGCAGCATCGCCGGTGTTGACAGGCTGCGTCTTGCTCAGCTGGGTGTCATAACGCCCGGACAAGTCTTCCTTGAGCACGAAGAAGCGGGTGGGAGGGTGCACTTCAGAAGCCATTGGGAAATCTCTCGAGCATTTCCTTGCGCTGGTAGAGCTCGCGCAGGAACTTCATGAATTGCTCCGGCGTTGCCCTACGCTCTTTGACGAGCCATTCAATAATCTCTTTGTCCACCTTCCGGTGCCAATCCTGGTACCCGCAATGTGACTTCTCGTCCTTCGCTCTGGTTTTGAAGCGCTCATCCCGAGGCGTGTACAGCCCACGCAGGGTTTCGTGTTGCTCCAACTGCTCGGCAATAGGTCGGGAGATGATGGGGTGATTCTGGCCCTTGCAGTTCGGAGGCTCGTCCGAGGTTTCGGATTCGGAGGACTCGTTGGCTTCAGCGTTCTCTTCTGCTCGGGCCGCTTCCTCCGCGACCTTCAGTGCCTCCTGACTCAGGGCCGCTTTCGCGAGTTCTGCCTGAACCTCGGCGTACTTCTCGGGGTTGATCTTCGCCAACTCCTCGCATGCGGTAAGCCTGCCCTGCTTGCAAAAGGAGACCAGGGTGCCTTCGCCGGGAACAGCAGGGACCTGTGTTGCTACGAGGAGAACCAGGAGAGGGAGCATGTGCCTTATCGTAAACGACCGGGCGTCATCCGGGGCCCGTGAGACACGGGCCTCGGGGGCGGCTCACTCGTCGGACTTCTGGCCGGTGAACTGATCGTTCTTCTCGCGGAACAGGATGTTGAAGCTCGTCAGCGAGCCGTAGACGCGCGTGATGTAGCTCTGCATCTCCACCTTCTCGGCGTCCGACAGCTTCGGGTGCGCGTTGAGCTTCTGCTCCAGCGTGCGCAGCCGATCCCTGACCATCACCACCTTGTGGAACAGGCTGTCGATGGGCAGGTCCTTGGCCTGCAGATCCGTCTTGCCCGGGATGAGCCGCAGCGTGCCGCCCTCCCACTTGCCCGCCAGGGGCGGCGTCTCGGTCTCGCCCGCGGCCTCCCGGAAGATCTCCATCAGCTCTTCACGCGTCATGTTCAGGTCTCCAAGGTCGACGATCTCGTTCGGGTCCGTCTTGCGCCGCACCACCGGCGCCACACTGCGCACGGCTCGGGTGCGCGCAGCCGGCTCGGCCTCCGGGACGGTGACTCCGCCACGAGGCGTGAAATGATCACATAGGGGCGCCGAGGGTGGGTACAGCCCGCGCCCCGGGTAGATGCGGCACGGCCCCACCCACCCCCGGTGATCCAGCGAGTGGGGGCTCCACATCTTGCAGTTGCCGCAGACCCGCTCCTCCGGCCTGAAGACGGGCAGCGCAGGCGTGGGTGTCTCCGACATCAGCGCGCCTCCCGGGCCACGGGCGGTCCCTTGCGGACGCCCAGCTCGCGCAGGAGTGCGTCCGCATCCTCCACCTGGTCCAACATCCACAGCACGTAGCGCACGTCCACGTTCACGTTGCGGGCCACCTCCGGGTTGTAGCCGAAGTCGTTGGCCACGTTCTCCCAGACGCGATCGAAGTTCACGCCCACCAGCTCGCCCTTGCCGTTCACCGCGGGGCTGCCCGAGTTGCCGCCCGTGGTGTCCACGTCCGCCAGGAAGTTCACCGGCACGTCCTTCAGCGTCCGATCCACCCACTTCCCGAGCTTCTTCGCCTCCGCCGTGGCGAGCAGCTTGTCGGGCACGTCGAAGGGCTCGGCGCCCGTGTGCTTGGCCAGCACGCCCGCGAGCGTGGTCTGCGGCGTGTTGAAGACGCCGTCGCGCGGCGAGTAGCCCAGCACCTTGCCGAAGGTGACGCGCAGGGTGCTGTTCGCATCCGGGGCCACCGGCTTGCCCGCGTGGGCCAGCACCGCCCGGCGCCACTCGGGCCGCAGCCTCGAGGCGGTGCCCTCGCGGCGATCCTTCAGCTCGTCCAGCGCGGACACCTCGGTGGCCAGCTCCAGCCCGAAGGCCAGCAGCGGATCCTTGCGGGCCGCGAGCTGGGCCTCGCTCTCCCCGAACATGGCCAGGCGCTCCGAGAGCGTGAGCAGCTTCGTGCCCGCGTACAGGGCGTCGACCTTGGCCGCCACCTCCTTCTCCGTGGCCTTGGGGCCGAAGTGCTTGTCCACCGCGGCCAGGCGCTCCTCGGGCCCCAGCGCCAGGGCGCGCCGCACGAAGGCCTGGAACAGCCGCTTCTCCGCGGGCAGGAAGAGGTTCTTCTGCTCGCGCTCGAGCTGATCCTTGAGCCGCTGCTGCTCGCGGTCCATGAACTCGGGCTCGCGCTCCAGGTCCGGCTTCGCCCGCTCGCGCGCCAGCCGGGCCAGCGTCACCGCCATTGACAGCCCCCGCGCGCTCGCCCGGAGGTTGCCAAGCAGGAACTCGCGCTCCCACGTCTTGTCCGTGTCCTTCAGTCGAGAGAGCAGCTCCGAGCGCGCGCGCAGCGCCTCCGGAGCCTTGCCGCTCTTCTCCACCCAGCGCGCCACGGCCTCCTCGGCCTCGCGCTGCTTCTCGATGATGCGCCCCCGCTTGAGCCCCGCGAGCTGGCCTTCCGCGTTCTTGTGGCGGTTCTGCAGACTCTTGAGCGTGGAGGCGACAGCGATCTTCCCGGCCGGATCCTTCTCGCCCTCCTCCTCGAGGATGCGGATGGACTCGCCGTACAGGTCGATGATGCGGGGGTAGAGGCGCGCCTGGCGCTGCGCCATCTCCTCGGCCAGCAGCGCGCGGAAGGTGATGCCCGGGTAGCCCAGCACCATCACGAAGTCCCCCGGCTTCACCCCCTGGGTGGCGAGCGGGAAGAAGAACTCCGCCTTGAAGTGCACGTTCTGTGGGCTGTACGGCGCCGACGAGCCGTCCGGCGCGGTGTAGGCGCGGATGATGGCGAAGTCCCCGGAGTGGCGCGGCCACATCCAGTTGTCCTCCTCACCGCCAAACTCACCCACCGCGCGCGGCGGGGCGTAGACGAGCCGTACGTCCCGCAGCTCCACCGAGTCCACCAGCACGTATTGGACTCCGCCATCGAAGGTGGACACCTGGCAGCGCGTGGCTGGCCGCTTCTCGCACGCCGCGACGAGCTCCTTCTGCTTGCGCTCGATGGCCTGGTGGCGCGCCAGATCATCCGCACCCGAGGACACCGCGGCCAGCACCTCCTTCGTCACGTCCGTGAAGCTGCGGGGCACCTGGATCCGGGAGCCCTTGCCGGGCAGCTCCGCCTCGCGGCTGGTGGCGAGGAAGCCCTGGGTGATCAGATCCCGCTGGGGCGAGCTGTGCTCCTGGACGATGAAGAAGATGCAGTGGTGGTTGGTGGTGACGAGCCCGGTGGCGGAAATGAACGCTCCAGAACACCCACCCACGTTCTCAGCGCCCGCCAACAGCCCCGTTCCCCGCTTCGGGTCCCACAGCCGCTTCGGAGGCACCTGGAGGCCCTGGGCCTTGAGCCAGGCGGGATCGAGCTCGAGGACCTGCTGGGGCGTCCACTTTCCCTCTCCGGCAAGTGCCGGAACTGCAACCAGAACCCAGAGGAGGAGTGTCTTCTTCATGGGGCCTTTCCCTACCCCGTCTCAAGCCCGCAGGCGACCCCCCGTGTGCGGTCAGGTCGTTTTCGATGGAAGATGCGGCGGGCTGGCGTGTTCCGTGGTTCGAGGAGGCAGCAAGGATGCAGACCGCGAGTGGAGCCAGACTGGACAAGGGGCGCTTGGCGCTCCTGCTCGTCTTTCTGGGGGTAGGCTGGTTCTTCTGGGACTCGCCCTTCCTGCGGCCGGTCAAGCTGCTGGTGGTGATGATGCACGAGAGCGGGCATGCGCTCGCCACCCTGATCGTCGGGGGCTCGGTGGACAAGATCACCCTGCGCGCGGACGAGTCCGGGGCGTGCTTCTCGCTGCTGCCGCCGGGGGTGTTCCGGCAGATCATCGTCTTCTCCGCGGGCTACCTGGGCAGCGCGATCATGGGGGCGGTGCTCCTGCTGGCCACGTTCCGCTTCCGGCTGCGGCGCCTGGTGCTGGGCGCGGCGTGCGTCTGGCTGGCGGTGATGGGGGTGCTGTACGCGAGGGACACCTTCACCCTGGCCTTCTGCCTGGGCACCTCGGTGGTGCTGGGGTTGGCGGCGAAGTTCCTCCCGGAAGGGGTGGTGGAGGTGATCAACCTCTTCCTGGCGGCGTTCACCGCGCTCTACGCCCTGTTCGACTTCCGCAGTGACTTGTGGGACAGCCGGGTGCGCGGCATGAGCGACGCGGCCCTGCTGGCGGAGCAGACGTGGGTGCCCGCCATCGTCTGGGCGGTGCTGTGGACGCTGCTGGGCATGTCGCTGCTGGGCTGGGCCGCGTACAAGTCCCTGCACGCGGATGGAGGGGCCTCGCAGATGCGCATGCCCCCACTGTCCTCCGCCCGGCGCTCCTAGCGGCGCGGGCTCATCCGGTACTCCACGAAGGATTTCACGTCCGGGAACGAGAAGAACGGGTTGGAGCGGCGCACCTCCCCCATCGCCGCCACCGGCACCTCCCCGTAGGCATGCCCCGGACACAGCCGCGTCTCGTCCGGCACCTGCAACAGCACCTGGCTCAGCGAGCGGTACATGTCCTCCGGGCTTCCCCCCCTCAAGTCACACCGCCCGCACCCATTGATGAAGAGCGTGTCCCCGGACACCAGCGCGCCCCCCGCCAGCAGGCACTGCGAGCCCGGTGTGTGCCCGGGCGTGTGGAGCGCCTGGAAGCTCCCCCCACCCACCGGGATGGCCTCCCCAGGCCCCACCGCGCGCAGGGCCTCCCCAGCCTTGGAGCGCAGCTCCTCCGAGAAGTCCACCTCCTCGCGCTGCGCGTACACAGGAATGTCGTACTTGCCCAGCAGCCCCGTCAGACCGTTGATGTGGTCGTCGTGGCAGTGCGACACGAACACCCCAACGGGCCGCTTGCCCTGCTCCGCCAGCGCGCGATGGATGGCCGGCACATCCCAGGCGGGGTCCACCACCAGCACCTCGGGTGCCCCCTCGACCCCCACCAGGTACACGAAGTTGTCTATCGGCCCGAGCTTGAGCTGGTGGATGTACGGTGTCTCCATCGGCTGCCTCCCTTCCCACCGGGCAGACTTCAGGCACCCCGGGTCTTCACTCCTCGATAATGATGCATTGAGGTCTAATCCGCCTCGCTGTTAGCAGTCCTGTCCCGCCTACCCCTGGAGGCCTCACTTGAAGAGATCGCTGCTGACGCTCGCCTGCACCCTGATTGCCACCACGAGCGCTGCCGCGCCCCCTCGCTCCACCTTCCGCTATAACCCGCCGAAGGAAGAGGACCAGCGCCCCCTCATCGTTGACGCCACCATCGGCCCCCAGGGCAGCGACTTCGCCATGCGCCTGCGCTTCGACAAGGAGCCTTGGGGCGACTCCTGTAAGACCCGGTGCGCCAACGCCACCCTCTTCCTGGACACCGATCACAACGCCACCACGGGCCTCCAACTCGGCAAGCAGCCGGAGACCGGCGCGGACATGGTCGTCATCATCCAGGGCGCCCGCGAGTACAAGGGCGCCAGCTCCGTCGCGGTGCTGCGCGTCAAGGTGCGCCAGCTCACCGCCGAGTCCAAGTCCATAGACGACGGCGACGCGCTCGCCGATCTCAACAACCACCAGGATCCCGAGCGCGTCCAGATCGACGAGAACACCCTCTACCTGCTCGTCGACGCCACCGGCCCCACCCTGCCCTCCGCGCGCAAGATCCGCGTCGTCTACCACCCGCCCACCGCCAAGCCCCTCCAGGCCACCATCGCCGGCATGCTCAGCGGGGGCTCGAGCTCCAACGTCCGCATCTTCCGCGGCGGCTCCAACAAAGGCTGGGGCAAGGCCAAGGAGGCGGGCAATCGCCCGGCCACTCCCAACCCCGGCTCCCAGGGGATGCCACGCCCTGTGAACTCCGGCTCCCAAGGGATGCCAGGCACCGTCAACCGCGGCTCCCAAGGGATCTACCGCTAGCGACCAGGCCCTTTCACACACACCTGGTCGCACTTTTCCTACACGAGCTGTCCCGATCAGTCACTGGGCAGGCAGGCAGGCTGTTCCGTGATTTCCCCGCTTGGGGAGCACCTTTCCGTGGCAAAAAACACTGAACGAATGTATAGGCTCTGCGATCACGAGGGGTCGCAAACCCTCGAATTCGTTCCCTTTGTTAGTGGGCCATGGTAGGCGGGCCGCCAGACACACACCGTGTCCGGGACCGGACTGCGCAGGGCGCGCGCCGCGTTCGGGGAACGGATGTCCCTTTGCCTGAACACATGAGCATGCTCGCACAAGCCGACACCAAGACACGCAAGAAGCAGGGCGCCTCGGGCAACGGAGGCGGCGGCGGCACGGCCGAGTCCGGCAGCGGTGGTGGGGGTGGCAACTCCATCGAGGCGCCGCTCGCCGAGGAGGCCCGCCGGCGCTACCTCAACTACGCCCTGTCGGTCATCACCGCGCGCGCCCTGCCGGACGTGCGCGACGGCCTCAAGCCCGTGCAGCGCCGCATCCTCTATGGGATGTACCACGACCACCGGCTCACCCAGGACGCCAAGTACCAGAAGTCCGCCAAGGTGGTGGGCACCATCATGGGCCAGTACCACCCGCACGGCGACACGGCGATCTACGACGCGCTGGTGCGCATGGCGCAGGACTTCTCGCTGCGCTACCCGCTGGTGGACGGCCACGGCAACTTCGGCTCACTGGACGGCGACTTCGCGGCGGCCATGCGCTACACCGAGTGCCGCATGGCGGGCATCGCCAGCGAGCTGCTGGGCGAGCTGGGCAAGAAGACGGTGGGCTTCCGCCCCAACTACGACGGCACCCTCTTCGAGCCCATCGTCGTCCCCGCCCGCGTGCCGCAGCTGTTGATGAACGGCACCACCGGCATCGCGGTGGGCATGGCCACCAACATCCCGCCGCACCACCTGGGCGAGCTGTGTGACGCGCTGGTGATGCTCATCCAGGACAAGGACGCCACGGTGCGCGACTTGATGAAGTTCATCAAGGGCCCGGACTTCCCCACCGGTGGGCAGATCCTCAACAGCAAGCAGGAGCTGCGGGAGATCTACGAGTCGGGTCAGGGCAGCGTCCGCATCCGCGGCGAGTACGAGCTCGAGGAGCTCAAGCGCGGCGGGCAGCAGATCATCATCACCTCCATTCCCTACACGGTGAACAAGAGCACCCTGGTGGCCAAGATCGGCGACCTGGTGCGCGAGCGGAAGCTGCCGCTGCTCCTGGACGTGCGCGACGAGTCCACCAAGGAGGTGCGCATCGTCCTGGAGCTCAAGAAGGACGCCAGCCCCGAGCTGGCGATGGCGTACATCTACAAGCACACGCCGCTGCAGACGACCTTCGGCGTGAACCTCACCTGCCTGGTGCCCACCGAGAACCCGGAGGTGGGCGCGCCCCAGCGGCTGGATCTGAAGCGCATCCTCCAGTACTTCCTGGACTTCCGCTTCGAGGTCGTCACCAAGCGCTTCCAGCACGAGCTGAGCGAGCTGCAGAAGCGCGTCCACATCCTCGAGGGCTTCGAGAAGGTCTACGACGCGCTCGATGAGATGATCCGCATCATCCGCGCCTCCGATGGAAAGCAGGACGCGGCCAAGAAGCTGATGAACCGCTTCAAGCTGGACGAGCCCCAGGTCGAGGCCATCCTGGAGCTGAAGCTCTACAAGCTGGCCCGGCTGGAGATCCTGGTCGTCCAGGAGGAGCTCAAGCAGAAGCGCCTGGAGATCAAGCGCATCGAGGGCATCCTCAAGGACAAGAAGAAGATCTGGGGCACCGTCAAGGACGAGCTGGACCAGATCAAGGCCGCCTACGCGGACAAGCGGCGCACGCGCATCGGCGGCGCCGGCGCGGAGGAGATGGAGTTCAGCGAGGACGCCTTCATCGCGGACGAGGACGCCCATGTGATCCTCACCCGCGACGGGTGGATCAAGCGCGTGCGCGAGGTCAAGGATCCGTCCACCACCCGCCTGCGCGAGGGCGACGCGGTGATGACGGTGCTGGCCGGCAGCCTCAAGGCCAACCTGGTGCTCTTCAGCAACCTGGGCGCCGCCTACGTCACCCGGTTCAACGACGTGCCGGCCTCCACCGGCTACGGCGATCCGGTGCAGAAGCTGTTCAAGTTCGACGACAACGAGCGCATCGTCGGCGCGCTGTCCCTGGACTCGCGGCTCGCCAAGACCGAGAAGCTCATCGCCGTCACCAAGGACGGCCTGGGCCTGCGCTTCGCACTGGAGGGCCACACCGAGGTCTCCACCCGCTCCGGCCGCCGCTACGCCAAGACACACGAGGGCGACGAGATCATCGGCGTGCAGCCTGTGGGCGAGAAGGATCTGCTGGCGGTGCTCACGGAGAAGACGAGCGCCCTGGTCTGCAAGGCCAACGAGGTGAACGAGCTGCAGGGGCCGGGCAAGGGCGTGATGGTCATCAAGGTCGAGGAGGGCGATCGCGTGGTGGAGTTCCTCGCGGTGCCACCGGGCCAGAAGGACAAGGCCATCGAGTTCGAGACGCAGAAGGGCCGCAAGCTGTCCCTGCACCCCGCGAAGTACGAGGTGACGGGCCGCGCCGGCAAGGGCCACGAGATGTCGCGCAAGGACGCGGTGAAGGAGCTCACCCGGCCCGTCACCTTCATCCCGCTGCCCGAGCAGAAGAAGGACTAGCCGAGGGACACCATGGCGAAGAAGGACAGCTACACAGGTGCGGACATCCAGGTCCTCGAGGGCCTGGAGCCGGTGCGCAAGCGCCCGGCCATGTACATCGGAGGCACCGACAGCACGGGCTACCACCACCTGCTGTGGGAGATCCTCGACAACTCGGTGGACGAGGTCATCAACGGCTACGCGACCACCGTGGAAGTCACCCTCCACAAGGACGGCCGCACCATGACCGTGGTGGACAACGGCCGCGGCATCCCCGTGGACCTGATGCCCAAGTACAAGAAGCCGGCGGTGGAGGTCATCCTCACCACGCTGCACTCGGGCGGCAAGTTCGAGCAGGGCAACTACATCCACTCGGGCGGTCTGCACGGCGTGGGCAGCTCCGTGGTGAACGCCCTGGCGCGCAAGATGGTGGTGGAGATCAAGCGCGACCATAAGCGCCACGTGCAGACGTACGCGCGCGGCAAGGCCACCAGCCCGCTCAAGGCGGAGGGCGCCCCGGTGCGCGGCACTGGCACCTCCATCACCTTCGAGCCGGATCCGGAGATCTTCGGGGAGAAGCAGAAGTTCGACCCGGAGCTCATCCGCGAGCGGCTGGAGGCCAAGAGCTACCTCCACAAAGGCATGACGGTCGTCTGGGCGGACAACACGGCCCATCCGCACACCCACATCACCTACAAGCACGACGGCGGCATCGCCGAGTACCTCTCCAAGTGGGTGGCCGAGCGCGCCAAGCCCGTGGTGCCGCCCGGGAGCACCGGCTTCTACCACTCGCGCGACAACGGGGTGCGGCTGGAGGCCGCCCTGGTGTGGACGGAGGCGACGGATGAGACGATCCGCTCCTACGTCAACGGCATCCCCACCGCCCAGGGCGGCACGCACGAGGCGGGCCTGCGCGGCGCGGTGGTGAAGGCGGTGCGCAACTACATCGAGACGCACGATCTGACGCCAAGGGCGTCACCCTCACGGCGGAGGACATCCGCGAGGGGATGACGGCCATCCTCTCCGTCTACGTGGTGGAGCCGCAGTTCCAGGGCCAGACCAAGGGCCGCCTCAACAACCCCGAGGTGAATGCCCAGGTGGACGGCGTGCTGCGCCCGGCGCTGGAGAAGTGGCTCAACGACAACAAGACCATCGCCGAGGCGGTGGTGGCCCGCATCATCCTCGCCGCCCGCGCGCGCGAGGCCAGCCGCGCCGCCTCCCAGGCGATCACCCGCAAGACGGCCGTCAGCCACCGGCTCAACCTGCCAGGCAAGCTGGCGGACTGCTCCTCCACGGACCCGGGCACCAGCGAGCTCTTCATCGTCGAAGGTGACTCAGCAGGTGGGAGCGCCAAGCAGGGCCGGGACCGGCGGACCCAGGCCATCCTCCCCCTGCGCGGCAAGGTGCTCAACGCCGAGCAGGCCTCCACTGATAAAGTCGCGGGCAACAAGGAGCTGCAGGACATCGTCAGCGCCCTGGGCTGCGGCATCGGCACGGACTTCGACATCTCCAAGCTGCGCTACGGCCGCGTCTTCCTGCTCATGGACGCCGACAGCGACGGCCACCACATCGCCACCCTGCTGCTCACCTTCTTCTACCGGCACCTGCGCCCGCTCATTGAGAGCGGCGCCGTCCATATTGCCCAGCCCCCGCTCTACCGCGTGGACATCGGCAAGGAGACGTACTGGGCGCTGGATGAGCCGGACCGCGATCGCATCATCAAAGAGAAGACCAAGGGCAACGCCAAGCCCAACATCATGCGCTTCAAGGGGCTGGGCGAGATGACCGCCGACGAGCTGAAGATGACCACGCTCGATCCCAAGAAGCGCATGAGCCTCCGGGTGACGATCGACGACCCCCTGGAGACGGACCGGGTTATCAATGACCTGTTGGGTAAGGATGTGAGCGCGCGCTTCAAGTTCATCATGGAGCGGGCCGGCGAGGTCCAGGAGCTGGACGTCTGAGCCCGGGGAAGCCCGGGTGATCGCTGGGGAATGGTGTCCGGGGGGCCGGGTCGGGTAGCATCCGCCCCCGTGTATACCGCTCGCCTCCTCCTCGTCCTGATGCTCGCGCTGGGCATCAGCGCCGAAGCCCAGACCTCCCGCCGGTCCAGGTCGAAGTCGAAGACCAAGAAGCCGGCCATCACCAAGCCCGTTCCTCTCTCGGAGGAGCCGAAGCCCGAGACGCCGGCCGCCGATCCGGAGCCCGTCTCGGAGCCGGCGCCCGAGCCTTCCGCCGCGAAGCCCCAGGCCCCCGAGCCGACCGCCGCGAAGCCGGGGGCTCCCCTGGCACAGCCGGGCAGCGACGCCGCGGTGGTGTTCGCCATCCCGCGCACCAGCAACGCCGAGCCGGCCGCCATCCGGCTCCAGGCGGAGCTCACCCGCCTGCTGTCCAGCAAGGCGGACGTGCAGCTGGTGGATCTCGGCGAGGCGTTCCCGGCCCCGCCGCCCCCCTCGCTCCAGGAGGCCGACACGCTCTACGAGCAGGGCAAGGAGGCCTACGACAACCTGGATCCGGAGGCCGCAGCGGGGAAGTTCACCTCCGCGGCGGAGGCCTATGAGAAGCACCCCGCCGCCCTGAGCCCGCAGCGCCTGGCCAAGACGTTCATCTTCATGGGCGCCTCCCAGCTCCTCAACGGGGACAAGGTGGGCGCGAAGGCGTCCTTCCTCCGCGCCCTGGCCGCCGAGCCGGGCACCCAGCCCGATCAGGTCCTCTTCGGCTCGGACGTGCAGACGGCCTTCACGGACGCCCAGGAGGAGTTCAACGCGCAGAAGCCGGGCACGCTGGACATCGACTCGAAGCCCTCGGGCGCTCGGGTGACGCTGCGCGGCGATGATCTGGGCGTCACGCCGCTCAAGAACGTGCCGGTCCACCCGGGCCGCCACCCCGTGGTCATCACCCTTCCCGGCTACGTGCCCTACGCCTCCTATCCCCAGGTCGCCCCCGAGAAGAATGCCGAGCTGAAGCCCCAGCTCGAGCCGCTGCCCGCCCTGGCCGAGGTGATCACCACGGCCACCCGCGCCTCCACCGAGAGGAGCTTCGACTCCGACACGATGCCCCCGGACGTGGCCACCCTCGCCGGCAAGCTGGGCGTGCGCTACGTCGTCCTTGCCGCGGTGCAGCAGAAGAAGTCGGATCCCGCCGAGGCGGAGCTGCAGGTGTGGGACGTGCGCACGAAGAACCGGCTGCGCGGGGTGGAGGTCGAGCTCCAGAAGGACTCGAAGAACAACCCCGTGGCCGCGGCGGATCGCGTGCACGGCTTCCTCACGGGCCGGGCGCTGACGGACTCCTCCACGCCCTCGAACATGCCCCCCATGCTCAAGAAGCCGTGGTTCTGGGCGGCGGTGGTAGGCGGTGCGGCGGTGGTGACAGGTGGAATTCTCTACGCCACCCAGGATCGGAAACCGGGAAGCCCCACGGGTCCCATCTCCGGCCTTCCAGGGCTCGGCTTCTAGCGGATTGAATGGCTACTGGCTGGCTCGCGTCGGCCGGTAACGAGGACTCCCCATGAAAGCCCTGGTGCTCGCCCTTCTCCCTGTTGTTGCCCTCGCCGCGCCCCCTCCTACGCCGCGGCGGGTCAGCGCGCTCCTCATCCCCATGGACCAAGGGGCTGAGGGCATCACCGTCAAGCTCGAGACGTACATGAACGAGGCGCTCGAGCAGTTCTCCGGCTTCACGGTGAAGAAGCCCGAGGAGCTGTTCGGCATGCCGCCGGATGACGAGGCGCAGGCCTCGCTCAAGCGCGGCTCCAAGGGGCTCGAGGAGAGCCTGGCCGCCTACGAGGCCCGCGACTACGAGGACGCGGAGCGCAAGCTGCGCGCCACCCTCAAGGAGCTGCAGGGCGCCGTGGGGGCCATGAGCGCCTGCACGGAGCTGTGCGAGGCCACGGCCCTCTACGCCGCCGTGCTGTACCTCCGCGGAGACACCGAGGAGGCGAAGCTGCACATCATCGATCTCATGGCGCTCAACCCCACCTTCGAGCTGAGCACCAAGCGCTACAACAAGGACTTCATCGCCCTGCGCGCCTCGGTGGCCACCAGCCGCAGCTCGGCGCTGCGTGGCAGTGCCACGGTGAAGTCCCGGCCGCTGGGCGCGCGCGTCTACCTGGACGGCGAGTTCCAGGGCTACACGCCCATGACGCTGGGCCCCATGCAGGTGGGCAAGCACATGCTGAAGCTCAGCCGCCCCGGCTTCCGGCAGCACGGGCAGATCATCGAGGTGACGCCGGACGACGCGGAAGTCACGGCCGAGCTCAACCCCACCACCAACTACAAGAAGTACGACGCGCAGCTGGACAAGGTGGCCGGTGAGCTCGTCAAGACGACGCCGAGCCAGGCCGCCGTCTCCATGGGCAAGGCGCTGTCGATCGATCGGGGGCTGCTGGGCACGGTGAAGGACCTGGGCCCCAACGGCACGGAGCTCGTCGTTGGCTTCTTCGATCTGCGGGACGGCAAGAAGCTGGCGAGCCGGCGCCTCGTGCTCCAGGGCGACGAGTACGGCATGGAGAAGGCGGAGATGAGCCGCCTGGTGAACTACCTGGTCAACAACGGGCTGGGCGGCGGGGAGAAGAAGACCAAGGCCGCGGACCCGCTGGACAACCGGCACGGCATGGAGGAGTGGAACGCCGAGGATCAGGGCGGCCGGCGGACGGTGACGGAGAAGAAGAAGAACGGCGATCCGCTGGACGGAGTGAACGGTACTGAAGACTGGTAGTGCTCGGCGCTTGTCCGCCAGGGGCTGGAGCAGCCTAGAGTCGGGGGGCCTATGCGCCTCCTGGCCTTCACGCTGCTGCTCCTGCCTGCCGTTGCCCTCTCCCAGACCAACAACATCCTCCGTCCGCTCGTGGGCTCGCGCGGGGTGTCGCTGCCCCCCGAGTCCACGGCGCTCGTGGACGAGGCGAGCGCCCTCTCCCTCAACCCGGGCAGCCTGAGCTTCGTCGACGGGCCGCAGCTGCTCTTCGTGCACGAGCGCAACCGGTTCCAGGACCAGGTGGGCAATGGCCTCTTCGCTGGCACCAGCCTGCTCGGGACAGTCGGTCTGGGCTTCGGCGTGGAGTGGCTGGCCAACCGCACGGAGCCGGACTACCGCCGTACCTCCTTTGGCTTCTCGCTGGGCACGGACACGCTGGCGCTCGGGGCCACGTACCACGCCTTCGGCTCGGTGGATGAGTCCGTGGAGAAGCTGTCGAGCTGGGACATTGGCCTGTCCGCGCGCCCCTGGCGCGAGTTCTCCTACAGCGTGGTGGCGCGGGACATCAACGAGCCCGAGCAGGGCGAGTACCGGCTCGTGCGCAGCTTCGACGTGGGCATTGGCGTGCGGCCCTTCGACGAGCGCTACACCCTGGGCGTGGACTACAACTTCCGCTCGGGAGGGCTGGACGAGGGGCGCCTCACCTACGCGCTGAAGGCCGAGGTGTGGCCGGGGCTCAAGCTGGGCGCGGGCCTCTCGCACGGAGTGCGCAGCGGGCAGGAGCTGGCCTTCCAGCTGGGCGCCACGCTGGACACCTCGCACTTCGGCGTCACCTACGCGGCCGGCGGCACCGAGCGGGGGCTGGACCATGTGCTGGCGGTGCGCCTGTCGAGCGACAGGTACCGCGCGCTGGGCCTCTCCACGGGCGTGGTGGCGCTGCTGGATCTCAATGATCGGCTCTCCGGAGGGACCAGCCTGGCGCTCTCGCTGCTCGGAGCCTCGGAGGCGGATCCGTACCTGGAGCTGATGCACTTCCTCGACCTGGCCACCAAGGATCCGCAGCTGCGCGGCGTGGTGCTGAAGATGGAGGGCATGCCCGGCATGGACTGGGGCCGCGCCGAGGAGCTGCGACAGTCCGTGCTGCGCCTGCGCGCCACCGGCAAGAAGGTGATGGCGGTGCTGCTCTCGTGCGATGACAAGGGCTACATGGTGGCCTCCGCCGCGGATCAGATCTTCGTGCTGCCCTCGTCCTCGCTGCTGCTCAACGGGCTGACGGCGAGCATCGTCAGCCTGGGCGGGACGATGGAGAAGCTGGGCGTCACCTGGGACGTGGCCCGGGTGGGTGAGTACAAGACGGCGCCCGAGCAGCTCACCCGCCGGGACATGAGCCCGGCGGAGCGGGAGACGGTGAACGCCCTGCTGGACACCGAGGTGGCCTGGTACGAGGAGGCGGTGACGCGCGGGCGCAAGCTGCCCGCCGGGCGCCTGCGCGAGGTGTGGGCGGTGGGGCTCGTCCCCGCCCGGAAGGCCCTGGAGCTGGGGCTGGTGGACGGCATCATCCAGCAGCAGAGCGAGCTGGAGCAGAAGGTGAAGAACCTGGCGCCTGGGGCGAGCTACGCGCAGAGCTACTCGCCGCGCGGCGAGCGGGAGACGCGCTGGGGCAGCCGCCGCCGCATCGCCATCATCCCCGTGCTGGGAACGATCGCCGGGGGCAAGAGCCGCGAGGATCCGCTGGGCGGCTCGCGCATCGCCGGAGCGGAGACGGTGGTGCTGGCGCTCCAGCGCGCGCAGGAGGATCCCTCGGTGGTGGCCATTGTCCTGCGGGTGGACTCGGGCGGCGGGGACGTGCTCGCCTCGGATCTGATGTACCGGGCGGTGCTGGAGGCCAAGAAGCACAAGCCTGTCATCGCCTCCATGGGGGACGTGGCGGCCTCGGGCGGCTACTACGTGGCCATGGGCGCGGACCAGATCTTCGCCAACCCCACCACGATCACCGGCAGCATCGGCGTCTTCTTCCTGAAGCCCGCGCTGCAGGGCCTGCTGGGGGACAAGCTGGGCATCAACGATGAGACGCTGCCGCGCGCCCCGCTGGCGGACATGCTCACCCTGTGGCGCTCCTGGAAGCCCGAGGAACAGGCCGCGGTGCAGGCGTGGGTGGACTCCACCTACGACGACTTCATCACCTACGTGGCCCAGGCCCGGAAGCTGGAGAAGGCGCAGGTGGACGCCATCGCCCGAGGCCGGGTGTGGTCCGGCAAGGACGCCCATGCGCGCGGGCTGGTGGACCGGATGGGCGGCTTCATGGAGGCGGTGGAGGCGGCGCGGGCACGGGCCAAGGTGGATGACTCGGAAGAGATGGACCTCAAGGTGTTTGGGGAAGCGCGAGGCCTGTTCTCCTCGCTGGGAGGGGAGCCGAGCGTGATGACCCGGCTGCTCCCTCCCTCCCAGCCTGTCCTGCCTCCGGGCATGCAGGCGATCCTGAAGCAGACAGGGCTCACCTCGGGGTGGCTGGAGCCGGGGCTGAAGGCGGCCCTGCCCTTCTCCCTGACCATAGAGTGAGTCTGAGTCTGAGTCTGAGTCTGAGCCTGAGTCTCCCGCCGGACAGAGGGTGCGAAATTCTCCAGCCCTCTCACGGGTCTCTGCTAATGTGAGTGTTGCCCTCTGGCCGGCTCTCGGGCCGCCGGAGGGTTTCAGGGACCGGCGGTTTCGGTCATCGCGGACCCCGCGCATGGAGCGCAGGCAGCCACGAGGACCCCGCGTCTGGCTCCCTGTCCCACATGTCGAGTCGTGCGCACCCAGCCTTGCAAGGTCCCGTGTGCGCAGAGCCTTCGGAATTCCATGAGCGAAAACAGCGACAACACCGATCCCCGTGAACCCGTCCCGCCCCCCGCCGAGGCCGCTCGGCCCGAGCCGCCCGCCATGGATGACGATGGCGGCGACGATGGAGGGGACGACGACGGGCCCGACGACGGAGGAGACACCTCCGCCGCGTCTGGGCCAGGACAGCCTGGAGCCGCTGGCCAGCCGGGCCCCGGGGGTGGCCGCCGCCGCCGCCGCCGCCGCCGCCGTCGTGGCGCCCAGGTGCACTTCACCCCGGAGGGACAGGCCTACCGGATGCAGCCGGGGCAGGACGGGCAGATGGTGCAGGTGTTCCTCACGCCGCAGGAGCTCGAGCAGCACAAGCAGCGCCTGGCCCAGCAGCAACAGCAGCAACAGCAGCCGCCACCGCAGCCGCACGGCGGTGGCCAGCGGCAGCACCATGGCGGCGCTCAGGCCCAGCAGGCCGCGCCCCAGCCGAGCCTGGCGCCCGTGGAGGGCGTGCTGGACACAGAGGCCAAGGGCCCCAACGCCTTCCTGCGGCAGATCAAGAAGAACCTGCTGCCGTCGCCGGATGACCCGGAGATGCCGAAGAACCTGGTGCAGAAGCTCCGGCTGCGGCAGGGCCAGTACGTCACCGCGGGCGCGCAGATGCGGGGCACCAAGGGCGTCATCCAGCGTGTGGAGACGGTGGACGGCCGGCCGCTGGAAGGGGCGCCTCGCCTGCCGCACTTCGCGGATCTCACCTCGGTGGATCCGCTCGAGCGCATCAAGCTGGAGAACGGCCACCGCGAGATGGTGACGCGGGTGCTGGATCTGATCGCTCCCCTGGGCAAGGGGCAGCGCGCGCTGATCGTCGCCCCGCCGAAGACGGGCAAGACGATCATGCTCCAGCGGATCGCGCAGGCGGTCATCGCGAACCACCCCGAGATGCACGTGATGGTGCTGCTGATCGACGAGCGCCCCGAGGAAGTCACGGACATGCGCCGGACCATCAAGGCGGAGGTGCTGGCCTCCAGCTCGGACCGGCCTACGGGGGATCACCTCAAGGTGGCGGAGCTGGCGCTGGAGCGGGCGCGGCGGCTGGTGGAGTCCGGCAAGGACGTGCTGATCCTGCTGGACTCGATCACGCGGCTGGCGCGGGCCTACAACAAGGAAGTGGACAGCTCGGGCCGCACGCTGACGGGCGGTGTGGACAGCCGCGCGCTGGAGCGCCCCAAGCGCATCTTCGGCGCGGCGCGCGCCACCGAGGAGGCGGGGACGCTGACCATCGTCGGCACGGCGCTCATCGACACCGGCAGCCGCATGGACGAGGTCATCTTCGAGGAGTTCAAGGGCACCGGTAACTCCGAGGTGACGCTGGACCGGCTGCTGGCCGAGAAGCGCATCTTCCCGGCCATCAACATCGCCCAGTCCGGCACCCGCAAGGAGGAGAAGCTCTTCACCCAGAAGGAGTACGAGAAGGTGAAGAAGCTCCGGCAGATGCTCTTCTCGGTGAAGCCGGTGGAGGCCATGGAGGCCCTGGGCAAGCGCCTCACGCGGTACACCTACAACGACGAGTTCCTCGACGAGCTGTAGCCGGGTTCACGGGAGGGGGGCTGCCCCCTCCCAAGCGGGCTCCTCAGCTCCCGAGCTCGTGGGCCGTGTAGAGCAGGCTCACCGCCGCATACAGCACCGTCCCCTCCGGCTGCCTCCGCCGGGAGCGGCGGCGGTCATTGAAGCAACCCGCACCCGGCTTGTACGCTCGCGACCGCAGTGCGTGCACTGCACACCACACAGCGCGCCGCATGCCTCAAGGGAGAGGCCGCCATGAAGGTTTCCATTGTCCGCCGGTACGAGTCGAAGCTCGGTGACTCGGACTTCCATCCGTATCGCACCGGCGCATGGACACCGAACACGGTGGAGCTCGATGCCACCGACCTCGATGTGATCGAGGGTGAGATCCCGCGCGATCTGCAAGGGATCTATCTCCGCAACACGGAGAACCCCCTCTTCGAAGCCATCACCGGTCGCTATCACCCGTTCGACGGCGACGGGATGGTGCATGCGATCCGCTTCCGGGAGGGCCGCGCGGAATACCGCAATCGCTTCGTGAAGACCGCGGGGCTCCTCTCCGAACTGGAAGCAGGCTGCGCACTGTGGGCCGGGATCCTCGAGTCACCCGATGTCTCGCAGCGCGATGGCTGGGGCGCCCGTACACGGATGAAGGACACCTCGTCCACGGACATCCTCGTTCACCGGGGCGAAGCGCTCACCACGTTCTATCAGTGCGGGGATGCGTACCGACTCGATCCGTACACACTCGAGACACGCGGCACGGTGCACTGGAGCGAGCAGGCGGAAGGGAACCCGGGCGTGCGCGGTGTGTTCCCGAAGGGCGCGACCGTGTCCGCGCACCCGAAGGTGGACGCGCAGACGGGCGAGCTGCTGTTCTTCAACTACTCGAAGGAAGCACCGTTCCTGCACTTCGGCGTGGTCGACACGGAGGGGAGGCTCGCGCGCTACCTGCCGGTAGCCCTGCCGGGCCCGCGCCTTCCGCACGACATGGCGTTCACCGAGCACTACGCCATCATCAACGACTTCCCCATGATGTGGGACCCGGCACGTCTCGCGAAGAACCAGCACCGCCCGGTGTACCGCCCGGAGCTCGGTTCGCGCTTTGCGCTCGTGCGGCGCGATGGCACCGGCACCGTGCGCTGGTTCGAAGCCTCGCCCACGTACGTGCTGCACTTCTCCAACGCGTACGAAGAAGGCGACGAGATCGTCCTCGAGGGCTTCCACCAGGGTGCGCCGGTTCCGAAACTGCTCGAGGGCGAGACGGCCATCGATGCGTTCCGCAAGAGCCTGGACATGCACGAACTGAAGACGCGATTGCATCGCTGGCGGTTCAACCTGGTCACCGGCCGGACGCACGAAGCGTTCCTCGACGACGAGGTGTCCGAGTTCCCCACCATCGACAACCGCGTCGGCGGAAGGAAGCATCGCACGGTGATCGCCATGACGGGCGAGCCGGGGCACTTCCTCTTCAACGGCATGGTGGCGTACGACCTGGCGCGAGGGTCGAAGCAGTCGTACCGCTTCCCGGAAGGCGTCTTCGCCAGCGAGTCCCCGATTGCACCGCGCACGGGCGCACGCGACGAGGCCGACGGCTACGTGGTGACATTCGTGAGCGATGTGCGCAACGACGGCAGCGAGTGTCAGCTCTTCGAAGCGGGTGACATCGCCCGCGGCCCCATTGCGCGCATCCGTCTGCCACACAGGATCTCCAGCGGCACGCACGCCACGTGGGTGTCCGAAGCGGACCTCGCGAATGCTGGTGCAGAGGGGCCGAGGAGAACCCTTGGGGCAGCATCCGGCGCGGGCCGCTCAAGCGAGCGTCAGTAACGGCAGAACGTACGTCGTCGGGACAAGACTGGAATTGCCTGCAATACAGTGAATCATAGACTAGCAGGGAATCGAGCCTCCTGGGGACTCGCTGCACGACCCGCCAAGCGCCTGCACGATTGCTGGGAATGAACAGCGTCTCTCCGGTTCTCTCTACGCCGGGCAGGGGGCCCGCTGTCGTGATTATGGTTGATTCGAGAGCGAGTGCCGCCGGGCACTCAGTGCTGGTCGTTCCTGAGGAGAGTTCACCGTGCGGAGCCTGACACTCGTCCCTAGCGGAATTCCCGCCGTTGGTGACATCCCGTGGGGAAGCCACTTCTGCAACTTCTACGCGACGGCCCAGGATCTGGCGGACTCGCTGGTCCCGTTCTTCAAGGCCGGCCTCGAGCACAACGAAAAGTGCTTGTGGGTCACGTCCGAGCCTTTCCACGTGGAGGACGCCAAGGCCGCGCTGCGCACCGCGGTGCCGCGCCTGGAGTCGTACCTTCAGGAGGGGCGCATTGACATCATCGACCACCGGGAGTGGTACCTGCGCAGTGGGGAGACCCAGGCGGACGAGGTGCTCCAGGGGTGGGTCGACCGCAAGGAGCAGGCGCTGGCGAGGGGACTCTCGGGATTGCGCCTCACCGGGAATACGGCATGGCTCGAGGCGAAGGACTGGAAGAACTTCACGCAGTACGAGACTCAGGTGAATCAGGCCTTCCGCCAGCATGAGATCCTCGCCCTGTGCAGCTACTGCCTGCACCGCTGCGAGCCGATGGGAATCCTCGACGTGGTGCGCAACCACCAGTTCGCGGTGGCGCGTCGCGAGGGGGAGTGGGAGGTGCTGGAGAGCGCCTCGTTGAAGCTGGCCAAGGAGGAACTGCGCCGGCTCAACGAAGAGCTCGAGCACCGCGTGGTGGAGCGCACGGCCGCGCTCGAGGCGGCGCTCCAGGAGCGCCAGCGCGCGGAGCAGGAGGCGCTGGCCGCGGTGCGTGTGCGGGAAGAATTCCTCTCCATGGCCTCGCACGAGCTGAAGACGCCGCTGACCTCGCTGAGCCTGCAGCTGGAACTGGTGAAGGCGGGGCTGGCGGGCGCCGAGGGGCCGCTGGCCCAGAAGATGCCTCCGAAGCTGCAGACCATGGAGCGCCAGCTCTCACGCCTCAACGCGCTCAACGACAGCTTGCTGGACGTGACGACACTGAGCGGCGGGCAGCTTCGCCTGGAGCCCCGGCACGTGGAGCTGGTAGCGCTGGTGCGCGATGCGGTAGAGCGGCTCGAGCCGGACTTCTCGCGCGCGGGCTGTGAGGTGCGCCTGGAGGCGGAGGCGGAGGTGTGGGGCTGGTGGGACCCGCTGCGCCTGGATCAGGTCGTGGTCAACCTGCTGACCAACGCCAGCAAGTATGGCCGGGGCAAGCCCATCCATCTCCAGGTCCAGCGGCGGAGTGGGAGCGTGGCGCTGAGAGTGAAGGACCAGGGCATCGGCATCACCGCGGAGGCGCAGACGCGGCTGTTCCGCAAGTTCGAGCGCGCGGTGCCCTCGCAGCACTACGGCGGGCTGGGCCTGGGGCTCTACATCAGCCGCACGCTGGTAGAGGCGATGGGAGGCAGCATCCAGGTGGACTCCCGGCTCGGGGAGGGCGCTACCTTCACGGTGTCGCTCCCCTGTGAGTCAGGGCTACCACAAGTGTGACACCCAGGGCGGCAACAGCGGCTCGGCGCTGCAGAGCTGGGTGGGCAGCGATCTCTACGTGCTCGGCGTGCACAAGGGCTACCCGAACGCCACCGTCAACTATGGGCCGCGCTTCACTCAGCAGAAGGCCTCGGTCGATCTCTGCGGCTGGATCAAGCAGTGGCCGAGCATCTACGCGACCCGGAGCTGCAACTGACGCACGGGGTGGCTGTCCGGCCCACCTCTCTCTTGCCGCTACGGGCGCTCGGCTGCCGCCCGGCCCCGGCGCGCGGTGGTTCTCACCAGACTTGGCTCACCCCAGGTGGCGCCACCTTGACCGTAGTCCTGGGCCACCGCGGCGCGGCATCTCCGGTGTCTCTGCCGGCACTTCCCACTCCCTGGCCGTGAGCAAGGACGGTATTGCGGCGGACAATTACAAGCTGGAGGTGAAGACGCCCACGGAAGCGAGGAAGGGCCAGCCGGCCGTCGTAAGGGTGCACGTCGAGGGAACGAACGGGTACTTCGTGAACATTGATTATCCTATGTCGCTCGCCATCACGCCCCCGGCCGGCGTGACGGTCACGAAGGCCCAGCAGTTCCACCGGGATGCCGTGATGCTCAAGCCGTCCGGCATGGACTTCGACATCACGTTCACCTCGGCGGATGCGGGCAAGAAGGTCTTCACCGGCAACTTCAAGTTCGCGGTCGCCACCACAAAGGACGCCACCCTCGTCACCACGAAGATCGAGTTCTCCGTGGACGTGAAGTAGGAAGGGCTGGGCCACTGGATGGCGCTGTCAACCGTGCCATCCAGCGCACCCTGCCCCAGCGGGTGGCGCAGGGGAAGTTCGCCACCCAAGCGCGCGGCACGCATGACCCTTGAGGTATGGTGGCCATTCCCTACTCGAGGTCCCCATGCGGACTCCCCAAGCTCCTGCTCTGAACCCGGCGCTGCTTCCTCCTGGCACCTTGGTGGGCCCCTGGCTCGTGGTCGCCTGGGCGGGCCGCGGCGTCCACGGCGCCGTCTACCAGGTCGTGCACGTGGACAAACCCGAGGCCCGCCCCAAGGCACTCAAGCTCGCGCTGCTCCCCAGCGATCCTCGCTTCGTGCGCGAGGTAGAGCTGCTCTCCCTGGTGCGTCACCCCAGCGTCCCTCGCCTGTGGGACTCCGGGGATTGGCAGCACCCGAGCGGCGCCCTCCATCCCTTCGTTGTCATGGACTGGGTCGACGGAGCACCGCTCTATGACTGGGCCCGCCAGCACTCCCCTTCCTCCCAGCAGGTGCTCCGCCTGCTGGCCCAGCTCGCTCGCGTCCTCCAGACCTTGCACTCCCAGGGCTGTCTCCACCGCGACGTCAAAGGCGCCAATGTCCTGGTGCGCCACTCCGACTGCCGCGCCCTGCTCACCGACTTTGGCTCCGGCCGCTACCCCCACGCCTCCTCCCTCACCCCTGACATCCTGCCTCCGGGCACCCCGGCCTACCGCTCTCCAGAGGCCTGGCTGTTCGAGCTCCAGTTCTTCCGCGATCCCAAGGCCCGCTACTCCGCTCAG